>JACDJC010000997.1_pt1 | contig 27870 bp, 22 predicted proteins | sample 7454191 | NCBI WGS metagenome assembly JACDJC01 (sample SAMN14253291, study PRJNA609438) | sludge metagenome | isolation source: sludge after 25d culture with pyrite and EDTA | collected 2018-12-20 | reverse complement strand
TTTCTGAAGGGTGTTGAAAGCCCTGATCACGCTAGTTTCCAGAAGAAGCTCCTCGGTTTTTTCACAAAGACTGATTTTCGCTTCCAGGTTGCGTTTCAGATCGAGGTCGCGAAGTTCTTTGTTGATTTTGATGTAATCATAGAAGTTCTCTACATGGAAATGATAGGTATCCCAAAGGTCCTTCATTTTTGACTGAGGAACAGGACCGATATCATACCATGCTTTCTGGAGCTCCCTGAACTCCTGGAATGTTTTATTGATGGATTCTTCCGTATTCAGAAGATTCTTGATATCATCGATAATGGCATATTTTTTCTGAAGGTTATGTTCCTTTTCAACCTCCAGCTTTTTCACTTGTTCGTATCTCGATTGCCTGAATTTCTTTTCCAGATCCCGAATATCATTTTCGTAGGGATCATCCTCTGGCTGAAATTCTTCCGCGACTCCCCCGTCGGCTACAAATTTGCGTTTGGCTTCGAGCATGTTCTCTTTTACCTTTTGACGGAATGCCGCGATCAACAAGTTGACATTACGCTCATCAGAATCCTCATTGTCAACAAGTGCCCGAAGTTCATTCACCATCTCCACCTCGGTAAGGCTGCTGTAGTCAACCTCTTCCTGATCATCATGTTCGTCCTCTTCTTCGTGAACCTCAGCTGATTCAACATCTTCACTGGCAGTCGGGGTTTCAGGTTTCTCTTCCTGGGACACAGGATCCTCAGCGGTCACTTCCTCGGTTATCACCTCAGGTTCAGGCTCAACCGCTTCAGATTCTTCAGCGATGGGAGTTTCTGGATTTTCGGTGACTTCCTCCACCTTGGATACAACTTCGGCTGATGGTTCAACAACAGGCTCCTGCGAAGCAGGTTCCTCGCTCACAACAACCTCTTCCGCAGGTTCAGGGGAAGTAACTTCGTCTGATACAACTTCATTATCAGCGCCTTGCACTTCAGTACTCTCGTTGTTCGTCAATTCGGATTCGTCACTCAGCGGACGTTCTAACTCTTCAGAGTTTTTCAGATCTTTAAGCTCCATGCACAACTTGTATTAAATGTTTCGGGCCTTCACAATCTCAGGCCATTAAGCTACGAAAATAGGGATTTACGCCTTAATACTCAAAGTTTTTCCACTTTTTCTTAAAAGACGGAATCCCGACAGGGCTCCGAAAATAGAAAAAATCTGATAATGAACTCATACTCAATTTATAAATATTACATTTCACTAACCATGGACCGACTTTGAAAAATCCTTGGTCAGCAACCACCAAACCTGATTTCAAACTCCGCTTTACCGAAAAAAAATCAGTCGATATATGTTGAATAACATATCACCCAGTCATAACCAAGGATGGAAATTTCAAGTATAATATTTTCACATCACTCTATGAATCATTTGCTTACGAAGCATTCAACTTTACCGAAAACCGGATATGAAAATACTGTTTCTCAGCTTAAGGAATTGTTGCCGAAGCCAGATTGCTGAAGCCATTCTTAAATACATCGGCCCCAATCTTGAAATTTATTCGGCAGGCATTGACCCGGCCCCCGAAATCAATCCTGTTGTATTTGAAATCATGAAAGAAGCTGGGATTTCCGTTCAGGGGAAAAAGCCTTCAGCCTATACCGAGATCTCTGATGTGGAATTCGACTACCTGATTACCGTTGGCGACAGCACTTTTGAGGAATTCAAGGTACCCCCCCTGAAATACAAACAAAAAATCCATCTCGGATTTCACAATCCCTTCAAAGATGAAAGGGACATTCACAAGATTAAGCAATCCTGCCGTGAAATCCGGGATGAAATTATGGTTGAGCTGGATTATTTTTACCATCATTACATCCAGCCCCAAAAGGTCTCATAAACTATTTACCTACGATCTGGGCAATTTCAGACGGTAATACCGGCACCCTTTTACCCAATATGCGGCCGCCGTCTGGCGTAACGAGGATATCATCCTCAATCCTGATGCCGCCAAAAGTCTTATACTCTTCCAGCTTGTCGTAACAAATGAAGTCGGAGAGCTTGTTCTCAGCCTTCCACTGGTCAATCAGGGCAGGAATGAAATATATTCCCGGCTCATTGGTAATCACGAATCCCGGTTCAAGACGTCGCCCCATACGAAGAGCAGAGGTGCCAAACTGTTTTGAAGGCCTGATTTCATCATCAAAACCAACGTATATCTGCCCCAGGTCTTCCATATCATGAACATCCAGCCCCATCATATGACCAAGTCCATGCGGGAAAAAGAGGGCGTGGGCACCATTGGCAACAGCCTCTTTCACGTCACCTTTCATCAGACCGACATTTTTCAGTCCAGTGGCAATTACCTCGGCAGCTGCCAGGTGAACCGACAGGTATGTCACTCCCGGACGGACCAGCTCTGTTGCCTTGTTATTGGCAGCCAATACAATATTGTATATATCAAGTTGCTTTTGAGTAAAGGTTCCACCAACAGGTACGGTTCTTGTGAAGTCACAGGCATAATGCATCCCGCTTTCGGCGCCGGCATCCACGATCATTAACCGACCGTTTGCCAAAGTTTGGCTATGATCATGGTTATGCAGGGTTTCTCCATTCTGCGAGAGAATCACCGGAAACGAGAGCATACCTCCCCCGGCGACGGCAATTCCTTCAATCCGGCCGGCGATCGACTGTTCCCAGGCTCCGGGAACCGCCATTTTCATGGCAGTTATATGCATCTCATATCCGGTGGCACATGCCTTTTCGATCTCCTCAATTTCACAGTCTTCCTTCACGGAGCGCAAGGCCACCACAGCCTTGATCAGTTCGACAGAGGCATATTCTTTCTGACGCGAAATGTCAATGCCTGTAAGTTCTTTAAGGAGGATTTTGTTCTCTCCCCGATAAGGCGGAAGAAAATGCACTTTTCTGCCCGAGCGGATCACTGATGACAAATACCCGAATAAATCATTAAATGGTCGTGAGGAAGATACTCCCACTTTGGACGCATTTTCGGCCATAGAGACCTGGGGTCCCATCCAAATGATATCGTCAATATCCACGTCATTCCCAAAGATGATCTCCTCACCTGATTCAATATCCATCACACCTGCCAGTCCGGGCATTTCCAATCCAAAAAAATAGAGAAACGAACTATCCTGCCTGAAATGAAAGGTATTTGAAGGATAATTCATGGGTGAATCAACATTTCCCAATAATAGCACGACTCCTCCGGAGAGCGATTCGACCAATTTCTGCCTGCGGCGGATATAAACATTTTTTTCGAACATACGGTTTTTACTTTTTTCAGTTTGACCCGAAATTATGGTTTTTTATCGTCTAAACCAAAGACCATTGTCATATCGCTTTCGACTGACATGAAAATTGGGGAACCAAACCATTTCATATTGTCGATAGATAATATCCAATATTTTTCAGGTAAAATCCATTCATGATATCACTGCGACCTATTTCATGAAATTTTAGGTATTTACAACAAAAAAACATTCGTTAAATAAACCATGTCGCACCCAAAATCGTAAAATCGAAAACAAAAATGAACTGCCATGAAAAATTCATTAATGGCCTACCTGAATAAGCGGATGCAAAGCGAGGCTGTCAGTTCCCAGAATGAGCGTCCACCAGGTCCGGTTATCACCATTTCCCGTGAAGTTGGATGCTCAGGACTGGCGGTTGCTGAATCATTGGCAAACAAGCTAAAAGAAAAGTATCCGGGACACGATTGGAAAGTGCTGTCAAAGGAGATATTCCACCAAAGCGCCATGGAGCTCGACCTTGATCCCGCCAGGGTGTCGAGGGTTTACAAACAAGTGGATCGCACCTCATTTGACGAGGTATTGAACGCTTTTCACGAAAAAAAATACAAGAGTGACAAGAAGGTCAGGAAAACGGTGAGGGATGTCATCCGCAGCTTTGCCGAAGATGGGTATTGCATCATCGTTGGCCGGGCCAGTAACGTAATCGCCGCAGACATCAGGAATGCCCTGCATGTCAGGATTGTGGCTCCCCTGGAATATCGCACCCAGAGCATCATGCAGAAGAATATGCTATCACGGCATGAAGCCCTCAGGTTTATTGAGCAGGTTGAAAAGGAAAGAATTGCTTACCGGCACGCTGCCATGGGAAATGAGTTACATTCGCAGGAAATCTTTGACATAACCTTTAACCGCGGAGCGTTCAGCCTTGACGTGATGGTCGACATCATGCTGGTTGCCGTGGAGGAAAAAGGAATCCTGAAAGATTATATGTCAGAGATGAAAAAGGATACATTCCAACTTGACTCCAGGTAAATAAAAAAAAAATCCCTGACGATGTGTTATTATTACACACCATCAGGGAATCCTGATATGGCAGATTCAAATTTCACCTGCCAGTTTCATGTTATAAATAGTAATCAATGATTATTCCCACTATGGTTTGAGGCTGGCTTTTCCTCAGCCTGTTTCAGGATGGCTGCATAGTCGGCCTCAGAAATCTTTTCGGCTTTATAACCTTTTTTCTCCACAGCCTTCTGAAGTTTTCCGTCATCCGTTTTCTTTTCGGCATAAACCACCTTGACCGTATTGGAAACATGGTCAATTTTCAGGTCCTTGACCCCCTTTTCGAAACGTAATTGTTCAAAAAGGGTATTTGCACAGTCTTGGCAGTGCATATTACTCTTGAAGCAAACAACTTTATCGCCTGCTTTTTGGGCGAATGATGGGCTGGCTGTCAGCAAAGCGATGCAACCAGCCAAAATAATTACCAGGTTTTTCATATCACAGATTTTAAATTAATTATAATTCAACGTAAATCGAACCCCCATATAGATTCGTCGTCCCGATACAGGACCCCATATACGGGTGGCATCAAATCCCGGGGCAAATGGGTTTTCATGACCAATCACGGCATGTTTCTGGATATAATCGGTCAGGTTCTCGGCACCGGCATATATGCTCCAGTACCTGAAATAACGCGTTATCTGGGCATTCATGATGGTATATGAAGGAAACTCACTATCCATACCTGCAAGGTTCAGGCTGGCATCGGGCAACAACGGAAGCCGTCCTCCGCCATTGAACTGGACGGTATAATCGAACATCCACTTTTTCAGGTTGGTCGTATAATTCAAGGTAACCAAACCTTTGTGCCTGCTGGTCAGTGGTTTTTCAACCAATTCTCCACCGATGGTCTGTTTCACATCATTCTGTCTCCATGCAACTAGCAGATCAAGGTTTTTGACTACGGGATACCTGACATCCACCTGCCAGGAATTGGCGTATGACTTCCCGTCAAGGGGCGCTATGATTAATTGCTGGGAACTGGATTCCCTGTCAACGACCAGTTGCTTCTGGAAATCGGTACGATAAAACTCAGCAGAGATGATCAGGTCACGATCGGCGACATTATACTTCTGGATGAAGTTGACACCATAGTTCCAGGCTTCCTCCTGAATGGTTTCATCAAATACCAGCTCCCTGAAATTGGATAGCAGAAAGCTGTTCTCAGCCAATACATTTGCCGTACGGTAGCCTTTCCCTGCACTCAACCTGAAAGTCCATCGCGGATCGGGTTGGTACCTGAAATGCATCCTCGGAGTGATCATCGTGCCGAACTTGTTATGGAAATCGGCACGTACACCTGCCATCAACGTCAATTGATCAGAGGGCTTCAGTGTATACTCCGTAAAAATTCCCGGAACTGATTCCTTTCGGTCCATTACCCTCTGATTCAGAATTTCATCAAAGTTATTGATGAAAAAACTCGCTCCCGAATTCAAGGTATGAAAGCCATTCTTGTCGAGGTCCTGAGTCCAGATAAGGTTGGCATAAAACCGGGACTCATCTCCCTCGTAATCATGTAGTCCATAATACGAATTCATGGAATGAGTGACCGCATTGGTCAATAGCGCAATGGCAGAATTCTGTGAAGGGAATACATATCCGGCCTTGAATACAGCTTCTGCCAAACGATTATCAATGGCAATGCCATAAGGCGAAGTTGACGTCCTCGGCATTTCCTTCCTGAAATCGATTTGGCCGCCTTGACGTTCATCGTTAAGAAACCGGAGACCACCATGTAACATCAGGCCTTTATAATTATTATACTTCCATGCATTATACAGGTGTACCTGCGTACTCAGTGGATGGTCCAGAAACATGTCATGGTTGTGGTCAATGCGGTTTGATAGATTCTCGGCGTGAAAAAAGACGCCGGTGGTGAGCATATCCTTGTACAAACGGATATTGGAATTGGCATTAAATTCGGTTTTGCCATCAGCGCTTGCAAAGGCGTTGAGGTGCAACTTTTCCTGGCTATCCGGTTTCTTGAATTCAACGTTAATTTGTCCGGCAATGGACTCATAGCCATTCAGGACCGATGATGCCCCTTTTGAAACCAGGATCGATTCCATCCAGGGACCGGGAATAAAAGTGAGTCCAAAATTGGTTGCCAGTCCCCTGAAATTTGCGATGTTCTCGGTCTGCAACTGCGAATAGATGCCATCAAGTCCGAGTAACCTGATTTGCTTGGCTCCACTGACCGCATCACTGTAACTTACATCCACCGACGGATTGGTTTCGAAACTTTCGGCGAGGTTACAGCAGGCTGCCTTATGTAGTTCAGCTCCCCCAATCCTTTCGGTTTGGATAGGGCTGATGGTCGAGAGGTAAGTTCCCCTGTCCTTCTGCACCACTGTTATTTCCCCGATTTCGAGATTGGGTTTAAGGACAATTTCAAGCGGTGCTTCATCATCAATATGGACCGTTTGTGGTTCATATCCGATAAAGCTGAACTTCAGCATATGTTGATTGCTTTTTTGGGAAATCGAAAATGAACCGTCCGAATCGGTTGTTGTACCCTGACGGGTATTTTCCCAAATGATGTTTACTCCGGGCAATGGCTGCAATGAACCATTTTCATTGGCAAATACCTTCCCGGTAATGACCCGGGTTACCTGTGCGGTACCCAGGATGGAGAATACAATAAGAATTGAAAATATCAATATTTTTTTCATAGCACATAATAGTCTAATGATTGATGAATGAATTCACTATCAGTAAAATATCAGGCTATGTCGGGCACTTTTGTCTTGCAGATGAAACGGATGTAATTATCTACCAGTAAAGCTACCGGTGGTGGATTTTTCAACCAATCAATCTTTTTGCCCGTTAATTGCTCGTTGAAACTTTCGTAACCATAGATCTCAACAACGAACTCACCATAAATTGGCAGCAAGGCAATATTGAAGGTCTTTTGATCCGTAAAATGCTCCTTGTTTTGAAAAAACTGAACTACCGGATTATCGCATCCACAGTCGTTGGCGTGGCCATGTTTCTCGCAGGATTGATCAGTTTCACCGGCACAACATGCCATCAGGTCATCGGCATGCTCCTCAAAAAGATGATGATGCTCTTCGTCAAGGTCAGCACAGGTCTCTGGAGCTACATAAAATGACGTTTTGTTTGATCCTGTACAATTACAATGCGCCTGGATTACCAACACCCCTGATACCGACAGAATGAACGGCAAAAGGACCAAAATGCTGATGATGGACTTCCAGGTTTTCATTACAAAGTTTCGCTGTATGACGACTATTATCAAATTAACCGATTCAATATTGCCCACGATTCCATGTACAATCCAATGGATGGTGAACGCAACATTTCCAAGTACAAAAATAAGTGTTCCGGACAGAAGCCGTTGTTAACAAAAAGTTAAAGACTTCAAAGTGTTTTATTCAGCACTCCCATATAAATACCATTCCCCTTTCACACCGGTTCTGTATTTTAGGTGTACTAATAGAGCTCTTTGAAGGTTCTTAATTAGTTGTCAGTATTCCAGAACTATTTTATTACTATTCGAGAACTATTTTATATACGACTTTGACAGGGACATGGAAAGGCACTCTCGATGGACAGAGACATACCTAAATCAAAAAAATAGCCGCCGGAGTTATTTCCGGCGGCTATTTTTTTATGATTCTCGCTGTAAATTACAGCACTTGTTTGCAAGCTTCAATCAATTTCTGCGCATTGGCATTTTTCGGATCTAGCTTTATAGCCTTTTCAAGCAGCTCCATCGCTTTTTTAAATTCCACTTTAGCTTTGTCTAACTCAGCTGTATATGCGGCGTCAGCGGTTGTAAAGGCACCGTCATTAACCTTTTGGTTTGCAGCGTTGATAATTGCCGCACCCCCGGTATACAATTCATTTCCGGATACCACATATGCATTTGCCAAAGCCCCGGCAATTTTCTGGTCAGTTGGGAACTTGGTATTTGCTTCCACAAGGGTAGCCTCGTACAATTCGTCATTACCCATTCTTTTCAATGCTGCAGCTTTGTTGAAATAAGCATCTTCGGGCCTGAAATTGGCTGCAATCGCTTTGTCAAAATACTGAACGGTTTTCTCGAAATTCTCAAGACGGAAAGCAAGCACGGCCGAATTGAAACTCAGCGCTCCGGTATCCTCTTCTGAAGTTTCAATGGCCTTTTCAAAGGATTCCAATGCTTTGGCAGGGTCCTTCATTTTATTGTATACAGTACCTTTATATTCCCATGCCTTGGAAACATTGGCACCAGCTTCGATAGCCTTGTCAAAGTATGCAAGCGCAGCTTCATTTTTGTCAGCCTGCATGGCGGCAAAGCCAATATTGAAGTTAATGGAAGCATCTACCTGTACGTCACCCAGATTCTTCATTGCATTGTCATAAAGCTCAAATGCTTCGGCATATTGACGATTTTTCATCGCTTCATTGGCCTTGTTGATCATCTCAGCGGCATCCTGGGCCAATGCCGCAAACGAAAGAAATGCGGCGAAAATTAAAAGAACAAACCTTTTCATCATTTAGATTTTTTTAAATTTTATTTGTTTCAAATCATGTTTTTAAACAGGAGTCTCAAAAATAGCAATATTGATTCTAAATATGCAAGACAAATTTTCACTCCTGACAAATTTCTTGAAATAACTATCAATTCACCTACATTCGTTCATAAATTATGCCAAACTTCATAATCAAGGATCACGCATCGATCGGTTTGAATAGCTGATGATGCTGTTAACCAAATCAATACCTGTCTTTGCACTTCCATTTGCGGGATCCAGTTCCAGCGCCTTAAGGTAACTGTTCAAGGCGTCGCCCCATTGCTGGGATTTGTTATAAAATAATCCTTTCGCCACCCAGTGGATTGACAAATTTTCAGGAATACAGTCAATTTTCCGCTGAGCCTCTTCCATTCCGCCCCGACCGATGTCAGCAATAATTGATTTATACAATCGATCAGTTTCATAAAGGACACCGTGGCTTCTGAGCAGAATAGCTGCCAGCTGGGCTGCCACTGTTTCGGCCAGTTGGGCGGCATCTCGCAAGGATTCATTGAGACCCATAGGTTTATTTGGCAATGAAAAAACACCATCAAAACCCAAAGTGGCCTCTGGCTCATAGGCACCTGTTATTGCCGATACCGGTACGTTCTTCTGCCGGGCTTTTTCAAGCAGGACGAACGGTGCCTTACGCGAAAAACCCTGGTTGTCGGTTTTCCCTTCACCGGTAATGACCCAATCGGCCCAATCAAGATGTGCATCCATACCCAGCAGATTCATTATGAATTCGGCACCAGGCTCCAAACGTGCCCCCAGCAGGGCAACCAGCCCAATGGCTATCCCTCCGGCAGCTCCCATTCCGGGCTGGTTCCTCAAGGAAATGCCACTTTCTTTTTCAAGGATGGAAACCCAATTTTCAAGTCCCTTTTCAAGAATCGCGGCATTGTCTGAATTTACGCCTTTCTGGGGGCCAAATACAGCAACCGACCCCTGGTCACCCAGCAGGACATTGTTGACATCACAAAGGACCACAAGGGCAGCATTACCAGGCTTGTCGTCAGGATAGGTAAGGGACCTGATGGAGGACAAGTTTGCCGGAAGCGGTTCGAGTTCTGTGCCTGAACCATCGTAAAAACGAAATCCAAGGGCCGCCAGGATACCAATGCCTCCATCGATGGTGGCACTGCCCCCGACACCCAGGTAAATCTCTTCGAAATTAAGTTCATATGCCCTTTTTATCAACTCACCGGTGCCATAGGTATTTGCCTTTAAAGGATTATATTCGGATGGATCCAACAGGCGTAATCCTGATGCGGAAGCCATTTCAATCACTGCTGTCTTGCGTGTTATGCCCATTTCGGCGGTAATTTCCCGACCCAGCGGATCATGCACTCCCACTGTCAGTTTTCGGGCACCCAGAGCCTGAATTAAAACAGGGCCGGTATCATCGCCCCCATCGGCAATGGGTATCTTCCTTACATGAAAAACAGGTGAAACTTTCCTTAATCCGCGTTCGATGCTATCAGCAAAGTCAAAGGTGTTCAAACTCCCTTTCATGGAATTGGGAGCGACCAGTATATTCATTCAATCTGAATTTTGATGTACAACATTGGTGGCAAGGCGCGGTCGCATTTATGCTTCTCCCCGGGTGACCGACTGGATGCCCTTTATATTTTTTAATTTATGCATCAGAAAGTCAAGGTGTTCCAAACTGTTAACCAGCACCTTCAGAACTCCTTTAAATTCGCCCCTCTCCGACTCCACATTGATGGCACGCATCTGTACCCCAAAGTCCTTGGCGATTACGTGTGAGATCTCGGAAACGATTCCCAGGGTATCGGTACCGGTGATATATAGCGTGGTGAGGAACGATCCCTTACTTGCCGTATTTCTCCATTTGGTCTTGATAATCCGGTACGGAAACCTTTCAATCATTTGGGGGGCATTCGGACACGAAACCCTATGAATTTTGATCCCGTCACGAATACTGACAAAACCAAAGATATCATCGCCAAAAACCGGATTGCAGCATGGAGCCAGTTTATAAATGACATTGCTGATGTTATTGTCGATGATCAGGTAGTCGTCGCCCGAGTCAATGGGCAAGTCCCTAACCGATTCGGCGGGCAGGATTTCTTCAAGCCTTGATTTGACGCTTTGCTTTTCATCCTCCTTCAGGACCGATTTGATATCGAGGGTATCTATTTTACCGGTTGAGATGGCAATATAGAGTTCGGCAGCCGTTTTGAATGAATAGTGCTTCAGGATTTTCCGCATGGTTTCATCCGACAGATCCATTTTCCAGTTCTTGAACTTCCTGGAAAGCATTTCCTTGCCATTGGTGGCCTCCCTTTTCTGTGCCTCGTTCAGGCTGGCCTTGATCCTGTTTTTCGCTTTGGAAGTGACCACAAAGTCGAGCCAGTCGGTTTTCGGCCTCTGGTTATTGGAAGTCTCAATCGAAATGGTATCCCCGTTCTTCAGCCTGTGCCGGATGGTGACCTTCCGGTCGTTAACCTTCCCCCCCACACATTTATCACCGATATCGGAGTGAATGTCATAGGCAAAATCGAGCAATGTGGCGCCGGATGGAAGTTTTCTAAGGTCCCCCCGTGGGGTAAAGACGAAAATCTCGTCGCTATATACGTTCTTCTTGAATTCATCGATGAAATCGACCACATTTACTTCAGGGTTTTCAAGGATTTCCCGGATGCCGGTCAGCCACTGGTCAAGTTCACTGGCACTACGGCCGCCTTTATATTTCCAGTGCGCGGCCACACCCTTTTCGGCAATTTCGTCCATTCGGCGTGTCCGGATCTGGACTTCCACCCATTTCTCTTTAGGCCCCATAACCGTAGTATGGAGCGACTCATATCCGTTCGATTTGGGGATGGTGATCCAGTCGCGCAAACGCTCCGGATTGGTCTGGTATTCGTCGGTAATGATTGAATATACAGTCCAGCAATCGGCCTTCTCATTGGTTGGTTCAGATTCAAGAATGACACGGATGGCAAACAGGTCATACACTTCATCAAACGAAACCTTCTGTTTCTGCATCTTGTTCCAGATGCTGAAAATCGACTTTGTACGGGCTTTCATGTCGAAGCTATATCCCCTCTGTCTCAATTTCTCCTCGATAGGCTTCACAAACTCGGCAACAAAGTTGGCCCTCTCCGTTTCCGTCTCCTTCAGGTTATTCGTAATTTCGAGCCAGGCATCATTTTTTACGAATTTCAGGTAAAGATCCTGCAGCTCCGAATTGATTTTATAGAGTCCAAGCCTGTGGGCAAGAGGGGCATATAAATATTGGGTCTCAGCCGCGACATTCAGCATGCTGGGGGTGGGATACCGGTCGAAATTGCGCATGACCTGCAGCCTGTCGGCAATTTTCAGGATAATGACCCTTACGTCACCAGCCAGTGCAAGCAACAACATCCTGAAATTTTCGGAATGTAGTTCCACGGTATCTGTTCCAAGTGAATTGATTTTGGCCATGCCTTCTAGAAGCATCGCGACGGTTGGACCAAAAAGTGCCTTGATTTGGTCAGACGTTGCCCTGTTTTCCAGATTGGCATAATTCACGTTGTGTAACAAGGCTGCCACGACAGTATCCGATTCAAGCCCTATTTCATCCACAATGACAGAAGTAACCTCAAGAGAATGCCTTAAAATGGATTCCCCGCTTGAAAAAGTCTGCTGTCCTACAAGATCATGGACAAAGTTCCATGCTTTTCGGATTTCATCACAACCTTTCTCACTGTATTGGCCAGGAAGCCTTTCAGCCAGTTTGTCGAAAAGTGATTCCGTATATTCCAGTTCTTCCATGCGACGAATATAAAAAAAGGCTGCCAAGTTAGGCAGCCTTTCCCTATTTCATAAGAAAAATTACTCTGCTGCCAGTGTTTCATCTACGAAAACCCTGCCGCGAAGTTCGCGGTCAAGCATGAAAATACCATTGCCCTGGCCATTAATCAGCTTCAGGGTGTCAAGCAATTCGGTAACATTGGCTTCTTCTTCAACCTGCTCGTCAACAAACCACTTCAGGAAGCTTACCGTGGCATGATCGCTTTCGGCAAGGGCTATATCCATGATCTTGTTGATGCTGGCGGTCACCTTTTGTTCATGCTCCAGCGTTTTTTCGAATGCATCGATAACGCCTTCAAAATTGGTTTCCACCTGGTCTATGGCCATCTGGGTAACCTTTCCGCCACGATCGTTGACATACTTAAAGAATTTGTTGGCGTGTGTCAACTCTTCCTGGTACTGGATGTACATCCAATTGGCGAAGCCAGGTAATCCTTTATCATAAAAGTAGGCTGACATGGACAGATATAAAAATGCAGAGAACTGCTCGGCATTAATCTGGTCATTGATGGCTTTTTGTACTTTTTCCTTTAACATGGTATAAATGTTTTAATGTTTGATTTTTCTCAAAATTAGCAATTTGATTTCAAATTTAATCCTATTTCCGCAAACTTAACCAAAAGTTAAATTAGAAATATTCTTATTTGATAAAATATCGACACATAATATCTGCAAAGAAGCAATAAGATGCTGATATATAACAACTAAACCAGTAAGACCTCTTTTAATGAATCAATCATTGAAGATATGATTTGGAGAGGAATTTTCTTCTTTGGTAAAATCATGAACCATTTTTTGTCATTCGATTTCATGTCCGCCAGGGTAAAATACAATTATTTTACAGATGTAAAAATACCAACCGGATATTAATGACGTTAAATAAAATACCCTATACGGAATGGTCTTTACGGCATCCCATATGATTCAGGGTACCATGAAAATTCCTATTTTTGGACTGAAGTAATATAAAAAACACATCAAATGAGCCGCAAATATTTCCTTCAAATCGTATTTTTTGTCCTTAGCCTGCTGATTTTCAATGCTTGTGACCTGACACCGGATGATGAACCAAAAATCCCGATCACCAGCAACAAACACCTGATTGCCTATGGGGAAGTCACGGGATTTCCCAAAGCCATCATAAAACTTGTCATTGACTCTCTCGAAAGCAACCTTGGTGATATCGAAGTTGAATTCTCCGATAAGGTCAAATATGATGTCAGGGTATATAAAATGACATATAAAACAAAATACAAGAACGATGAGGTGGTTGCTTCGGGATTGGTATGTGTCCCCATGGTACCTGAAGGGACTTCGGTTCCGTTGCTTAGCTTCCAGAACGGCACCAATACCCTGCACAGCGACGCCCCTACCCTAAATTATAGCAGTCAGTTTTTCACCTTATTGGAGATGGTATCCTCGTTTGGATATATCATAGCGATACCTGATTATCTGGGCTTCGGGGCATCATCTACCATGTTTCATCCATACCTCGACAAGCCCTCCACGGTTTCAAGCGTGACCGATATGCTTCGGGCTATCCATGAAATGACTTCGGACAAATACCTTGACATGAATTTGTCGAAAGACACCTATTTATTGGGATATTCGCAGGGAGGATGGGCCTCCATGGCCTTGAAAAAGGAAATGGAGACAAAACTGCAGGATGAATTCACGTTAAAGGGTACGGTGGCAGGTGCCGGGCCATATGACCAGACCATGTTATTACGATCAATTATGGAAGTCCAGGGATATCCTATGCCTGTATATCTGGCATACTTATTCCACTCAATGGTCAAGGTCGGGAATGTAAAAATTGCATTGACCGATATCTTCAATGAACCATACCAAACCAGGATCCCCGGATTATTCAACGGCCAGCGCGACAATGATTTCATCAATGGTCAGCTGAGCACAAAAATGAGTGAATTATTTGTCCATGGATTCAGGACAAATCCCGATTCCATCAAGTATGTTTCCCTGTTTGAAGAATCGGAAAACAACAGCATTGAACCCTGGAATTCAACCTCCCCGCTTTTACTGATGCATGGGGTTGAAGATACTTATGTACCCCTCACCCAGTCTGAAAATCTGTATACAAAATTATTGGAAAGCGGCACAAGCGAACAAATGGTTCAGTACCAGCCTTTACCAGGCAACCATCTTACCGCAGCGTCACCATTTACGTTGTTCGCCCTGAAATGGATACTGGACATGCAACCATAAGAAATCTTGTCCTGGGTTAGCATGAATGCCCTCCCCTATACGGGCAGCAATCTTATGCCATTTTAGGGTAAGATCCGGTAATTTTGGTCAGCCAGCGATGGAAATTATGAAATCCCTTTACAGGCTCGGCAAACATGAGGATGCATTTCTTGGAAATGACAGTCAGGTTATTTTGCCTTGCCAAGTCCATGACCTCCTCCGTTTCGGAATATTGCTGTATCCAAACCCTTTTAATGCTTGTTTCATCCAGGTCTTTCAACAAGGGAAGGGTATTTTGAGGCTTTGTGACAATATAAAGGTTCTCCACCCCGGATGGGATATCCTGGATACGGCGGAAACAGGGTACATCCTGGATCCTGTCGGCTTCAGGGTGTATGGGGATCAATTCAAAGCCTCTGCTTTTCAGTTCCTTAAAAACAATGGCCCCAAATTTTTTGGGGTTTCTTGACACACCTGCAAACGCCATTTTTTTGGGTTCGAGGAATTCTTTGATTTCTGTCAATGTTGCCATAGGTATTCAAGTTTTTGGTTGTCATTATATTGGTTGGCAATCGACATAAATATTACATCCAAGGCTATTTTATCCTGAACCGGAACATCTCCTTATCCTCAAGATAACCGGCAAGAACGTCGCCCGAATGAACCGGTCCCACTCCTACCGGGGTCCCGGTATAAATCAGGTCCCCGATTTTCAGGGTAACAAAACTGGAAACATAGGAAATAATGGTATCGAAATCATAAATCATGAGGCCGGAATTTCCATTTTGTAACATATTTCCGTTGATATCCAACCGGAAGCTTATATTTTTCAGGTCAGAAAATGATTCAACAGGCAAAAATTCAGAACCAATGACTGCAGCACGGTCGAATGCTTTTGCCTTTTCCCAGGGCAATCCCTTGGCCTTTAGCTTGTTTTGTACATCCCTTGCCGTAAAGTCGATCCCCAATCCAATGGCATCGTAATACCGATGGGCAAAACGTTTTTCGATCCCCTTGCCCAAGCGGCTCACCCTTAGAACCAGTTCCACTTCATGGTGCACATCGCTAGTCCAGTCAGGAATGAAAAACGGGTCGTTATTCCTGAGCAGGGATGAATCAGGTTTCATGAAAAAAACAGGTTCATCGGGAATCTCGTTATTGAGTTCCTGAATGTGGGCCACATAGTTCCGACCGATGCATATAATTTTCATTGTGCGAAATATTTATGAAAAAACGGGCCATGGGCACATAAAGCGACCGTGGCCCGTTTCAGTTGTTGATTCTATCAAATTTATGAATTTTTCTCCTTCATCCTGAGCAAGATCCTTGTCAGGACTTTTTTTGTATACAAGGGAAAATCGCCATTGAGGATCCATCCGTAATATCCCGGCTGTTCACGCAAAACCTTTTCAACCGATTGCCCCTTGTTTTTGCCGAAGTTGAATACCTCAATACCATTCTCGTCAAAGATGATACGTCCCATGTAGTCCACATTCTTGTCGTAAGACGAGAACTGGCTAAGTTTCTCGACATCATTCTCGATTGGATAGGAAACTTTTCCGTTGTTGTCTTCATAACCAACCCCTTCGTATTGGTCGAGCTGCGCCTTCAGAACCTCATACGTTGCACGGGTATCCGCCAGGGCATTATGGGCGTCAGCCAGCTCCTTGTTACAATAGAACTTATAGGCTGCAGTCAGGGTTCTCTTTTCCATTTTGTGGAAAATGGCCTGAACGTCGACAAATTTTCTTTTCTTGAAATCAATATCCACATCAGCCCTCAGGAACTCCTCTGCAAGCAGTGGAATGTCAAACCTGTTGGAATTGAATCCCCCCAAATCGCACCCTTCCAGAAACTTTGCAAGCGTTTTTGCCACCTCCCTGAAAGGAGGTGCATCCTTGACATCCTGGTCATATATCCCATGAATTCGGGAAGCAGATTCAGGAATGGGCATTTCTGGATTAATCCTGAATACCTTTTCTTCCTCGCTTCCGTCAGGACTTACCTTTAATAGTGCGATTTCGACAATACGGTCGCTGGCTACATTGATTCCAGTGGTTTCCAGATCCAGGAATACCAATGGATTTTTTAATTTCAGATCCATTTATCAAATTATTAAGGTCCCGTTTTGCGATGGGAGCCATTTAAAGAATCAGGGGTTTCTTGCCTCGTTAAGTCAAAACAGCAAAAAACCCCTGTCATCAAATTAAATATTTCAAGGTCAGACGTTAATCATCATAGGCATCAACAACATCAGTACATCTTCGTCCGGATCCTCTTTCTCAGCGGGAAGAATCAAACCTGCACGTGAGGGGTCGCTCATTTCCAGACGAACCTCTGGTGAAGGAATGTTTGCCAAAATTTCCTGCAGGAACAGGGATTTGAAACCTATTTCCATATCCTCACCCTCGTATTCGCATTGTAATCTTTCGACAGCTGAGATAGAGAAGTCAATATCCTGGGCCGAAACGACCAGCTGGGATCCCGAAAGTGACAATTTCACGAGGTTACTGGCCTGGTTTGCAAATACTGAAACACGTTTCACGGTGTTATAGAAACCTAGACGGTCAATCACCATAGAATTGGGGTTATTCTGGGGAATCACTGAATTGTAGCTGGGATAATTCCCTTCAACCAACCGGCAAATAAGCTGGTAGTTGCTGAGCCTGAAGAAGGCATTCTTGTCATTGAATTCGACAACGATGTCTGAACTCTCCTTGGCAAGAAGATTCTTTAAAAGAGCGGCAGGCTTTTTGGGTAAAATAAAAGAGGCTTCCAATTCTGTCTTGACATCATTCCTGCGGTAACGGACCAGCTTGTGGGCATCAGATGCCACAAAACTCATGAATTTCTCGGTCATTTCCACAAAGATACCATTCATCACGGGCCTCAATTCATCATCGGCAGTGGCGAACAGGGTTTTCTCTATCCCTTTCAACAATGACCTGTGGTTAACCTTCACTGATGCACCTGAGTCAGGATCGATGGTCGGGATCTGCGGAAAATCCTCACCATCATAACCCACGATACTGTACTTCCCATTCTCCGACAGGATCTGGATCCCAAAAGTGTTATTGTCGACATGGAATGTCAATGGCTGTTCAGGGAATTCCTTTAAAGTGTCAATTAACAGTTTGGCGGGAACAGCGATAATTCCTTCCCCATCAACATTGTCCAGTTCAATTTTGGTAATCAGTGTGGACTCAATGTCGGATGCCGTGATGTTCAGACTATTTTCCGTGATTTCAAACAGAAAATTATCCAGAATAGGCATCGTACTTTTGCTGCTGATCACTTTACTGATGGCAGTCAAATGGCTTAAAAGTTCAGTGCTGGAAATAACAAATTTCATAAACAATATTTTTGTCGATTTTTTTACATCAATTAATCATGCCAATCCATTGTAAATCAAAACTGTATAACATCATTAAATTTATATGGATGACTATTAAAAAGTACGAATATACTAACTTCTGATGGATTGATTGACTAATCTTGTCTCAATTTTTTCAGGTTTTATTCACCTTCCACCTGCGTTGTCGGAGAAAATGGTAAACTACCCCAAAAATCAAAACCATGATTATCGGGATGGCTGTATTGGTCAATGCCCATAATTGCCTGCTTTCCCTCAATTTTACCTTATCAAGGAGGCGAAGCTGGACATTGCGGTTACGAAGTTCCATAACACCTGTATCATCACTGAGATACTGGAGTACATTCATGAAATACTCCTTGTTTCCGAAAGTTTGTTGCGAAACCCGGTCGTACCCTAATGGCAGGAACTCAGGTTCCCTTCCCTGTTGGTATCTCACCTTGTTGGCAATCAGGCTACCATCGGCAAAAACCATCATCTTTCCATTCTTGGTTTCATTGCGGATTTGGGCATTGTCGATTCCCAATTGATTCAGCATCCGGTTTCTGAACGCCGAATAAAATTCACCTTCAAGCAACACCCCGGTAGGTATATGCGGAATATTAAACAGTTCACGGGCAGGAGGACTGTCAATAATGCCCAGGCTCACGCTTGCCGGCGTTCTTACTATCCTTGCATAAGGTGACGATCCCAGTATCACTGTTTTGCGGATATTTCCGGCGCCGGCCACAGTATCCAGCGACGAAACAAATTCCGACATCAGGAGATTCAGGTGACGACTTATGGGATGCTGGTCATTGGGTGTCAGCAACGGCGAATAATACCAGGGTTGAGGGGTAAATTCGGGCCGGCTTGTCGATGGTGCCGTGTTTACAAGTATCTGCAGGCAAACCACATCCTGGATAAGGTCAGTATTGATTCTGGCCCCATAATTAAACAGCAGGTCATCGAGATTCAGGTCACGGGGAAAGGCAAGGGTCATCATCCCGCTGGACAGGCTATCAAGACTTACCTGAACGGGATCGATCAGCCAAACCAATCTACTGCCAGCCATGAATGCCTGATCAATAATGAACTTATCCTTCTCGGTAAAAGCCAATTTAGGGTCCGCGATCACCAGGATATCAGGTTGCTTATCGACAGCTTCGAGTTCTTCAGGTGTAATAAAACTGACCTCAAACATCTCTGAAGCGCTTTCAACCAAATCCCTGACTTCATAAGGATTAAGTTCATCATGTCCTTGCATGAAAGCAAGTGCATGTTTTTCTGTAACCGCTAGTCGTTTGATGGCCGAAGCGAGCTCATATTCAATACTCTCAACACTGTGGTTCAGGTTAACCTCGGCACTGAAACCGGGATTGTGTTTCAGAAAATTCACTGCGGCTTCCCTGCCACCCATCCGGACTATGGCACCCGGAAAGATGAGGCGGGTAATGGTGCCCTGTTCAGTTCTTTGCCTGACATCCGTTGGAAGAACCCCCTTGTTGGCCAAATCTTCGAAATATTGGTTTCTGTTGGCGGCTGTTGACTCTTCGTAAGGATCTTTGATGACCACTCTGACCGGAGAACCGGAATATCTGTCCAAATCCCTGATTTTCCCTATGATTTCATTTTGAAGTTTCCGGAAACCGGGTTGAAGTTCCCCGGCAAGATATAGCTCAACCGTAACCGGTTCATTTATGGATTTGGCAATATCCCTGGCCGCATGGGTTAAGGTGTAGCGTTTGTCTGAAGTCAGGTCAATCCTGAAGCGCAAACTCTCCGACAAAACAAAAATGAATAGCAGGATCAATCCTGCGTACAACCCGATTTTCCATAACTTTTGACCCGAGAGACGGACTTTACGGATGGATATCATGGCCAGCATCAGGAAAAATGAAGCCAATCCCAGGAAATACATCGTATCCCCCACATCAATGACCCCCCTGCCCACCGAGGCAAAATGTTCATTGATGCTCATCCAGGTAAGGACTTTTTCCAAAAAATGCGGAATTCCTGTTCCACCGATAAATTCAAATCCTATGAAGAATACAAAAGATAAGGCCATGGCCGATATGAAGGCCACGATCTGGTTATCGGTATTCGCAGAGGCAAACAATCCTATCGATACAAAAATTGCCGCCAGGAAAAAGAGACCGAAGTATGCCCCCCAGGTACTTCCCGTATCGATGCTTCCGACCGGGTTACCGAGCTGCCAGACAGCCCAGAAATGGATCAGGGTAGGAACCAGGGTAAACACGACAAGCGTGAAAGCGGCCAAAAACTTGGCAAAGACAATATGGAAGTCAGACAATGGCCGGGTGAGTAAAAGCTCTATGGTACCCGTTCTGCGTTCCTCTGAAAAAAGTCTCATGGTAATGGCCGGGATCAGGAAAAGGTATAACCAGGGAGCAAGGTTGAAAAAAGGTTCAAGGGTGGCGTACCCGCTATCCGGGATATTGTAAACTCCGGGGAAAACCCACAAAAACAAGCTGCTCAACAACAAAAACGTAGTGATGGCCAGGTAACCGACCAACGACCCGAAAAACTGCTTCAACTCTTTCCTGTACAAACTGAACATCGTTGTGAATCGTATTTGTTTTTACTCTATCAGCCCCTCAGCAAACGGTACATTTCACGGCCTGCACGCCCTGCAGCTCCCGGTTCTCCCATCATGGTGTGTAAACGTTTATAATCAGCCAACATTTCCCCCCTGTAGGCCGAATCATCCAGAAGTCGCTCCAGTTCAGGCCTGACCGCATCGATATTCATTTGGTCCATGACAAACTCTTTAACGGCTTCTTTACCAAGAATGATGTTGGGGAGGGATATAAACCTTACTTTAAGGAATAACCATTGGAATATCCTGTAAGACAAACCTCCTCCTGCCATCTTGTATAATACTGCCTGAGGAGTGTTCAAGAGAGCCGTTTCAAGCGTGGCAGTCCCGGAAGTGACCAGGGCAGCCAATGAATGATGAACCAGCTCATAGGTCTGTCCCGATAAAAGTTTTAAAGCATTATGATCGCAATACTTCCGGTAAATACCTTCATCCAGGGCTTCAGCCTTCGAAATCACGAACTGATAATCAGGGTAAAGTGATGCCAACCTGCTCATTACCGGGAGCATATACCGGATTTCCTGAACCCGGCTTCCGGGAAGCAGGGCCACAAGGTTCCTGTTGTCTAGATGGTTATCTTCAAGAAATTGCTCTCTTTTCCTGAATTTCTTTTTGCTTTCCAAAATTTCATCCAGCAATGGATTACCTACATAACGGACCTTTAGCTGATGTTTTTGGAAATAGGCGGTTTCGAAAGGGAGAATCGTGAATAGCTCATCAACAAATGCCTTCAGTTTTGCGACTCTCCACTCTTTCCATGCCCATACTTTGGGAGCGATATACCAGTAAACCCTGAATTGATGCGAATGGGCGAATTCAGCTATCTTGATGTTAAAACCCGGATAATCGATGAGAATCACGACGTCAGGCTTGAACTTCATGATTTCCTGCTTGCACAGCTCCATGTTATTCCTGATTATCCTAAGATTCATCAGCACTTCAATGGCACCCATAAAGGCCATCTCGCGATAATGCTTCAACAAAACGCCTCCTTCCGACACCATCCGGTCGCCGCCAAAATAATGAAATTGTGCACTGGAATCCTCTTTCTTCAAGGCATTCATCAATGCAGCCCCATGGAGATCACCCGAGGCTTCCCCTGCAATGAGAAAATATTTCAAAATATTGAAATTACAATAATTAACCAGGCCAGCCTGTAATAACGCAAAGTAACAAGATTATTGTGAAATCTGAAAAACTCCGCCCCTGCAAAAAATGAGTGTTATAAGAAACGGCGTTGCCTGTTTGGCTAGATCAAATAATTTCGAATAACAAAAAAAGAAGCGCATAAACCAGGGTGGCCATGATGACTCCCTTGGCGGCTTTCTCCATTTGGAGCTTCAGATACAAGAAAAAAATCAGGAGATTCGCAAAACCGCAAAGGCTCAAAATCTTGAAAGTGATATGTAGTTTCCAAAGCTGCACCAGGTAATCGCCCAACGGAACATCGGCATAACGAATCGCATAGATGACCATAAATATGGCGAGAGGTGCTGAAATCCCGACAAGGATTCCGGCTGAAAGCTTATCCAGCTTCTTTCTTCTCCCCCTGCCCATCAGAAGTTCCAGGTTTTGATCGAATCCAGCGTCTCATAGCAGGTCATGTCAACTTTGACTGGTACCACTGAAACGTAATTCTTTTCCAGGGCATATATGTCTGTATCCTTGGCTTCTTCCTCAAAATTGATAAAGGATCCCGATAACCAATAATAGCTGCGGTTATGCGGATCAATACGCTTATCGAACTCTTCCACCCATTTACCGCTGGCCTGGCGACATAATTTAATGCCCTTTGGTGATCCGGTCGGGACATTGACATTCAGGCAGGTATATCGTGGCAAACTGTTATCCATGACTGCCTGGAAAATCCTGGCCGCAAAGATTTTGGCCTTTGAGAAATCGGCTTCCGGACTAAAATCAAGCAGGGAAAACCCGATGGAGGGAACGCCGTGCAGACAACCTTCAACCGCTGCGCCCATGGTGCCGCTGTAAATTACGCTGATCGATGAATTTGAGCCGTGGTTTATTCCGGAAACAACATAATCAGGGGTCCGTTCAAGCAGATGGTTAAAGGCAATCTTGACACAGTCGACAGGCGTGCCGCTACATTTGTACACCGTCAGACCCGGATCTTCCGACAATTTATGGACACGCAATGGTTTGTCGGCAGTAATGGCATTTGACATGCCTGACATGGCCACCTCAGGGGCGATAACCACCACTTCCCCGAAAAGTTGCATCACTTCAACGAGTTCGTGAATCCCCTTTGCATGAATGCCATCATCGTTGGTAACAAGTATCAATGGTCGTTCGGTCATAACATTGTATTTTCAGGGCAAATATAGCTAAATGAAGTTTGATCATAAAACCCGATTTTTACCATTTTGTGTTAAGTGAATATTACATCCCGGAATCCTGAAAATATTCTCAATAAAAGATTTTATGGAGATTTTTTCAATTTCGGTAAGAATCCCTCGCTTCTCTTTGTTATTTTTGAGACATTCCAATTTTCGTCATCAATAAATTCGATATGAAAACCATAAAGGCCTTGTTATTTATCCTTGCCATCGCAGCCATGACCAAAACAAATGCACAGATTGACGTCAATTACCAATTGCCACCGGAAGAAATCCTGGAACTGGCAGATGCCCCAATGCCACCATCCATCCTGCTCAGCAGAAATGGTGAAGATATTGTACTGCTTCACAGGAACCGCTATATCGGCATTGAAGAGCTGGCCGAGACTGAAATCAGACTGGCAGGATTAAGGATTAATCCGAAAATCAACAATGAAAGCCGAACCATCAATTACAACAGGATTACCCTGATGAAGGCCGGAAACAAGGAAGTCAGGGAAGTCAAAGGACTACCCTCACAACCAAAACTTTCGGGTTTCCAGTGGTCACCCGACCAGAAAAAGGTGGCTTTCCTGCATGCGGCTGCCACCGGTATTGAGCTGTGGGTCTTCGATATTGCCTCTTCATCAGCCAGCAGACTTTCAGCCCCGGTTTTGAATGGAAACCTTGGGAGGGCTTTCACCTGGTTCCCCAATAGCAACGAATTGTTGATCAAGGTGCTGCCTTCCGACCGACAAAAATTGATTGATAAATCAACCAATATACCTTCAGGACCAAAGATTTCGGTTACGACAGGAACAGAGGCCCAGAATCGCACCTATGCCGACCTTTTACAGGACAAGGCAGATGAATTCAACTTTACCCAACTGGCACGGTCAGAACTTCGGAAAGTTGACCTGAATGGCCAAATTTCACCATGGAAGGAGACTGCCATTTACGCAGGAATCAATTTTTCACCTGATGGCAATTACATCCTCATCAACACCATACATGATCCGTATTCCTATATGGTGCCTTATTCAAGGTTTCCTTCAAAGAGCACCATATATTCCGCTGATGGTAAATTGGTTAAATTGGTTACAGAAAATCCGTTGCTTGAAGATCTTCCCAAAGGAATGAACTCAACGATGAAAGGGATCCGCAGCATATCCTGGAGGAGCGATAAGCCGGCCACGCTGAGTTATGTCGTGGCCCTTGACGAGGGAGACCAGGCCAATGAAGTGGAATTTCGTGATGAGGTATTTGAACTCCCGGCTCCATTTACGGGAGAGCCCCGAAGCCTGATCAAAACCATCAACCGTTATGCCGGAATCCAATGGGGTAACGACCAAATGGCTGTTGCCTTTGATCGCTGGTGGAGCAACAGGAATACAAAAACCTACCTTTTCAATCCTTCTGATCCGTCAAAAAAACCTGAAATTATTGTCGATCGTAATTATCAGGATAACTACAATGATCCAGGCAGCTTTATTACCACCCGAAATGAATGGGGCGAAAATATCCTGGATATCCAGGGCAAATACATGTACCTGACGGGTCCCGGACACTCAGATCAGGGACCAAGGGCATTTGTCGACCGCTTTGACACAGGTACGAAAAAAACGGAAAGGTTATGGCAAGCCGATGGCACATCGAACCTCGAGCAAGTGTCCTTTGCATTGGATATCAAAAAGGGACTGATTGTGACCAGTATCCAGTCACAAACGGAATACCCGAACTATTTCTTACGGAACATCCAGAAGAAAGCTGCTCCCACACAGCTTACCTTCTTTGAAAATCCATACAAGAGCCTTGAGAATGTACATAAGGAGCTGATTACCTACAAGCGCGAAGACGGGGTTGATTTGTCGGCCGTGTTATATCTCCCTCCGGGCTACGACCGTGAAAAGAAAGAGAAATTGCCTATGCTGATGTGGGCATATCCACGCGAATTCAAGGATGCGGCAAGCGCCGGACAGGTAACCACTTCGCAACACCAGTTCACCTCCATCAATTATGGCTCTCCGCTTTTCTGGGTGATGAGAGGATTTGCCATTCTCGACAATGCCGCATTCCCAATCATTGGAGAAGGGACAACTGAACCGAACGATACATTTGTTGAACAGTTGGTCGCCAACGCCAAAGCCGCCATCGATGCAGTGGATAACATGGGCTATATCGACCGTACCAGGGTGGCCGTAGGAGGACATTCCTATGGTGCATTCATGACAGCCAACCTGTTATCGCACAGCGACCTGTTTGCTGCCGGAATAGCCCGTAGCGGTGCCTATAACCGTACCTTGACGCCCTTTGGCTTCCAGTCGGAAGAAAGGAACTACTGGGAGGCTCCCGAGGTATACAACACGATGTCGCCCTTTATGAATGCCCATAAGAACAAGACACCCATTCTCCTGATCCATGGCGAGGCCGACAACAATTCCGGAACCTTCCCCATGCAGAGCGAACGCTACTTCAATGCATTGAAAGGACTGGGAGGCACAGCACGACTGGTTGTCCTGCCCCATGAAAGCCATGGGTATTCCGCCCGGGAATCGATCATGCATATGCTGTGGGAAACCGACGAATGGCTTAACCAATGGGTAAAGAATAAGCCTGGCCGTTAAAAACAATTCCATTGAGGAATCTGTTTGTTTGAAAGAAACAAGGATATCGCATGAATCCCTGTTCATGATAACATGTTCGCTAACAGACGAGAGACAAAATTCTGAATGAAAAAATTCCCAAGGCTCCGTTTTCTTTTGATTAATCTGGGAAGAGGATTGATTTGGTTTTCACTTATTGCGGCCGCCTATATCCTATTCATGGAATTGGTGTACAAAAATAATCCCGAGGTATGGCTGGAAAGACTATATTCCAAGCCCCTCCAGATTTACGCCATATATTTTGTATCCGAATTCATGTTTGGAATTTTCCCTCCTGAATTCTTCATGATTTGGGCCCTTCATAAATCCAGTACGCTTCACTACATTTTCAATGTCGCGTTTTTTGCCGTGGTTTCCGTGATTGCGGGGTATTCAATGTTTCTTTTGGGAAAATACCTCCAAAGAAGGCTCTATTTCAGGTTTGTCCAGCGCAAATTCTTCAGGCAATTCATGCCCCAGGTGCGAAAATACGGACTCTTCCTGTTGGTGGTTGCCGCCATTACTCCCCTTCCCTATTCGGCTACCAGCCTGGTTGTCGGGTCATCAGGATACTCAAACCGAATGTACCTTCTGGCAGCCACTACACGTATCCTGAGGTTTGCCGTATATGGATATATCATTTATCAGACCCACAACTTATAGGTCGGTCCAAACATTTTTGTATGGATTCCTATAATCACAAACATGAAAGGTGATTTTTTAATCAACCAATCGGGGAAAGAAATGTTATACAATGAAACAAACAGCGAATGATTCAAAGATTAAAGAAACGCTGGAGAGTTGAATCCACGTTACAGGCCATCATCATATTAATTGTATTTTCTTTGACAGGAATGGCCACCTTGCAGGTAAGAAAAGCCATCTGGCCATATCTCGGACTAGAGCCTGAAACTTCCCTCTGGATCAAGGTTCCGCTATACATTCTCATCATTTTCCCAACATACCAGGTACTGCAGTTGATCATCGCGGCCCTTTTCGGTCAGTTCAGGTTTTTCTGGGAATTTGAGAAAAAAATGTTCCGGAGAATCGGAATCCTCTCACGAAACAAATCCATCATCCTTATAGCATTTACTCTATTGACATACAATTCAACAGCCATGAATCAGGGAAAAGAAACAATAACCCTCGGAGGAGGGTGTTTTTGGTGTACGGAAGCGGTATATTTAAGAATGAAAGGTGTCGAAAAAGTGACACCGGGTTATAGTGGAGGACATATCAAAAACCCGGCTTACCGGGAGGTGACGACAGGCAGGACAGGCCACGCCGAGGTTGTACAGATTGTATTTGACCCCAAGGTCACCACTTTCCGGGAAATTCTGGAAGTGTTTTTTGCCACCCACGATCCGACAACTTTAAACCGGCAGGGAGCTGATGTAGGAACCCAATACAGATCAGCCATTTTTTACCATACGGAATCACAGAAGAAAACAGCCGAGAATGTCATCCTGGAACTTGAAAGATCGGGCGAATATGATAATCCCATTGTTACTGAAGTCACTGCCTTCACAAACTTCTATGAAGCAGAGGATTACCATAAAAACTATTACAACAACAACAGAAACCAGCCCTATTGCCAGTATGTAGTGGCTCCCAAGGTTGAAAAGTTCAATAAACTGTTCAAAAACAAAGTTAAGCCTTAAACCATGCGTGATTGTCGACGGGGAAGGATTTAATTAGATGCACCTATTGGGGCATTTGCAATCTCAGGAAATAAAAGACAACTAACTATAAAACAACATTCTAAGCGTATGACCATCAAATCATTTATTTTTTTGGCAATCCTTCTTTTTCCGCTATTTGGAATGGCACAAAGGGAATTCATCACTGCCGAGGGTGATACCATGAAGAGATATGTTTTCATGTTGCTGGAAGCCGGAGATAACCGTAACCACGACTCAATGCAGGTCGTCAACATCCAGAAAGGCCATATGGACCATCTGAACATGATGGCCTCCACCGGAAAACTGATCATGGCTGGCCCTTTCGAAAAGGGTGATCCCTATCGCGGGCTTCTGATTTTTGATCTTGAAACCATCGAGGAAGCGGAGAGG
>JACDJC010000995.1_pt1 | contig 27892 bp, 24 predicted proteins | sample 7454191 | NCBI WGS metagenome assembly JACDJC01 (sample SAMN14253291, study PRJNA609438) | sludge metagenome | isolation source: sludge after 25d culture with pyrite and EDTA | collected 2018-12-20 | reverse complement strand
TCACCCCGGCCGCGGCCGGGTTTTCATCGAACATGTTGCGCCTGAGCGACCAGATGAAAATGCCCAGGCCCGTGACGGACATGATGAAGGTCAGAAGCAATACAGTGACGGTATCCACAGCGTTTCCGATGAGTGGCAAAAAGAGGCGCGGGGTGCAGGCAGCGGGCCCCGGCAGCTTGGCATTGTAGTCTCAGATTTGATCTATGATAAATCGACGCGAGGATTTCAATACGGAATTCCCCTATGTAACATGCGGATATCGGGCGTTTCACGGCGCGTTAGGAACGCGCGCCAGCCCTTTGGAAGATCTGAACAAGCCATCGCGCCGTATGCCGCCGCGCAACGACTAAAATGGGTGGCTAGATCACCCAGACATGGGTGGCTCGATCACCCAGACATGGGTGGCTCGATCACACGGACGACAGGAACACTGGACCATGGAATGCACCATCGACTGGCAGGGCCCCGACGGCATGCTGTTCATTTCACGCACCGGCAGCGGCCATGTCCTGGCCATGGATGGGGCCCCGGAGGGCGGCGGCAACAATCTGGCAGCGCGCCCCATGGAAACGGTCCTGACGGGGGCGGGCGGCTGCGCGGCCTACGATGTGGTGTTGATCCTGAAGCGCGGGCGCCATGCCGTGACGGGCTGCCAGGTGAAGCTTACGGCCGAACGCGCCGAGACGAAGCCCAGAGTATTCACCCGCATCCATTATGCGTTTCAGGTCACAGGGCAGAATCTGCCAGTGGCTGCGGTGGAACGCGCAGTGACGTTATCGCACACGAAATATTGTTCGGCAACTGCCATGCTGGAAAAGACGGCTGAAATCACGCACTCGGTGGAGATCGTAGCGGCCTGATTTAATCTATGAGCAACAGCAATATGGCGAGGTTGCGCAAGCTCGCCATCGCATGCACGCCTTCACCAGTGCAGATGCAGCTGCGATCCTCATCAAATATCACATCATGTACTCGCCAAGATGCTCTTGCACCAGACGCACAGCACGTTCGCGCACTTCAGACGAAAAAGTTGTTTGATTTGCCATGACCCTATTCTCTTGAAGCTTTGAGCCCCCTGAAAACTCGGGGGGATTCAAAGCGCAAGGATCTGATCTGACAACAGCCTGGCCCTGGATGCCGCCGCTCTAGCCCGGGATTCCCGGGAAATACGTTCTGCCCAGCAGGATCACTGCGGCCACGGCGGCAATCACGGCAAAGGCAAGTTGCAGCTGACGCGCCGGCATGCGCGCAGCACTCAGGCGGCCGATGATCATGCCGACCACGGCAGCGGCCACGAACTGCCAGCCCAGGGCCGGGATGATCAGGCCGTGCGCCAGCACGCCGGCCACCGTGCCCAGGGAAACCAGCGCGATCACCGTCAGGGACGTGGCCACGATGGCATGCATGTCCAGATTGGTGTAGCGCTTGAAGGCGGGCACGATGACGAAGCCGCCGCCCACGCCGAACAGGCCCGCAAACAGGCCGGTGGTGACGCCGATGCCCGCCAGCGTGGTGGCACACAGCGGCGTCCAGTGAAGCCTGCCGGTCTGTGGATCCAGCATGCAGTTCTTTTGCACTTGCAGTTCGCCGGCCGTCACGGTGACGCGCCTGCCATACAGCATACGCCAGGACGTCAGCAGCATGATGCCGGCAAAAATCGTCACCAGTGCGGCTTCCGGCAGCCTGTGCGCCAGCGCAATGCCCGCGTACGAAACAATCCATCCCAGAACCGCCATCAGCACGGCGGCGCGGTAGCGTACAATTTTTTTCGACAGGCCGTCAAAGGCGCCCACCAGGGCCGACACTCCGACGGCCATGAGCGAGATCGGCACGGCCGCCGTCATGCTCAGGCCCAGTCCGGCCACTAGGGCCGGGATGGCCAGAATACCGCCGCCGGCGCCGGTCAGGCCCATGATTAGGCCAATCAGTGCGCCAAGGAAACTGACCGTTAGCATGTCGTTCGTTCCGGTAGGAAGACAGCTGACGGTGCGCCGGCGGGCCCACCGATCGCAGCTATGCTAAACAATGATGATTTCAGAACCCTGAAAACCGATGCGGTATACAGCATATTCTATATCTCAGTTAGTCATATGCATATATTATAAAGATATATGAATGTTCGATGGTAAGCTGCTTTCTGATTTTCGGCTGTCTACCTTCTTGATCTGGGTTCACAATATCGAGCTGATGCAGGCGACCAACGACAAGGAGCAGGTCGAACCGATGCGGGCGCAAATTACGGTGCTGCCCGAAGGGCTCAACCAGCCCGGCCAACTGCTAGCCGACACCGAATTTCTCAGTGAGCATAATGTCCAGTGCTGCCAGGGTGCTCGGAATCGAGCCGCTGATTGCTGTAGGGCGTAATGCGCACCATTTCGATTGGCGCAGCCGCTTCGAGGAGCCGTAAGCGCTTGCGTGCCCAGTCACTCACGTCGAGCAGATGAAGCACGCCCCGAAGGTCCGGGCGGGGCGGGGCGCTAACGGCGCCCACACCGGACAGACTGCTGGATAATTTTTTTACTATTTTCCTTCACACCACTGTGGCGGTCGCGGGCTAATCTGGCAAGCTGTCATGGTGCACTCTCACGCGCGCCGCTATTGTAACGTTCATACTGCGCCCTTCCATGGAACGATTAATCGTTCGATATAGCGCATCAGCAAGTCGAATGCGTAAGCGATCACGCCAATGACTACAATGCCCATCATCACTACGTCAGTGCGCAAGAAATTGGACGCATTCAGTACCATTTGTCCCAGACCTTCAGTAGCCGCAACCATCTCTGCCGCTACCAATGTGGTCCAACCGAAGCCAATCGATATGCGCATACCGGTAAAAATTTCTGGCATCGCTGCTGGAAGAATCACATGCCAGATCACCTGCCACTTCGACGCTCCCATCGAATAGGCAGCATTAATCTGCTCGATCATTACGCTGCGCACACCAGCACGTGACGCCATGGCTAGTGGCGCGAAGCATGCCAGATAGATAAGAATAATCTTGGCTCTTTCATCAATGCCGAACCAGATGACGATTAGTGGCAAGTATGCCAGCGGTGGTAGAGGCCGGTAGAACTCAATCGGGGTGTCAAGGATACCGCGTGCGATTCGCGATACGCCCATCGCGATACCAGCAGGAATCGCGATGATGCAGGCAAGCAGGAACGCTGAGAAGACGCGGCGGAGGCTCGCCCATATGTGGACTTGCAGCGGCTCGCCACCCTGGATGTCGCCACGTATTGCGGCGCCGAACGCTTTGACGATTTGCTCCGGAGTAGGCAGGAACAACGGGCGTACCCAACCCAAGTGCGTCGCAAGCCACCACAACATTAACAATAAAATGATAGTGATGATGCTGATAACCGTGCTCGAACCCTGCCCCGGAATGTTGTAACCGGTGACCGCACATTCCCCTTTAGCGAGCGCACGCGGCGCGACTGCCACTGGCGCCACCTTGATACTAGCGCGCTCACCGTATCTAGAGCGTTGTGGCGTGTTCATATGGCCTCCCGCTCATCGCGTGCACTTTGCTGTATGACGTTGAGAACTTCCTCGCGCAAACGAATGAACTCGGGATCGGACTTGACGGCGCGCGCATTGTGGCATTCAATGAAATGTTTGCTGAATTCCAGCTTATAGCGATGCGCGATGCGTCCTGGAGACGGTGTCATCACGATCAGTTCAGTAGCGAGGAAAAGGGCTTCCTCAACACTGTGGGTGATAAAAAAGAATATCTTGCGTGTCTTCCACCACAGTTCGAGTATCAACTCCTGGATCTGCTCGCGTGTCAGAGCATCAAGCGCACCGAGCGGTTCGTCCATCAGCATCACCTCGGGGTCGCTAGCGAGCGCACGGGCAAGACCAACGCGCTGCTGCATACCGCCGGAAATCTTGTAGATCGGCGAATGGGCGAACTTCTCCAACCCGACCAAGCGCAACTTGTCCAGTGCAGTAGCGCGCCGCGTCGCGCGATCAACACCGCGCATACGCAAGCCGAATTCGACGTTTGATACCACGTCGAGCCACGGCATCAGTGCATGCTTCTGGAACACCACGCCGCGGTTCGCACCAGGCCCGGTAATCACTTTGCCATCGAGCAAGATCTGTCCCGACGAATGCTGCATGAAGCCCGCAATGCACGACAGAAGCGTGGTCTTGCCGCATCCTGAAGCGCCTAGCGCGACCACGAAGTCGCCCGGGTCGAGCGAGAGATCGATATCGGACAGAGCGTGCACACTGGTGCCCCCACTAGCCGAGTAATGCACCGATAATTGATTTATTTCGAGTTTGCTCATTAGTGCTATCCACAATGTGTTCGCGATAACGTCGGGCGCATTTGGCCGCGACACGTTTGCTGATGCTCAGCTGTGCAACGCACTGTCGACTAATAGAGAGGTGTCGCCGATGATTAGCTGCACTGTGCACTGATTAAACTATCCACTGCTCGACTGCTGCATTATGTCCCTGATACAAGTAATGGTTAACTCAGAGCCTTGTTCAGGTCAAGATTACATAGCCTTGTGAATCAGCCCGGGTCTTCTGGATAATCCCGGTGTAAAAAAATGGTGTCTTGCAAATCCTGCCGGGAACAGCTCTCCGGCGTGGCTGTGTCCCCTCTCCGGGTTACAGGACATCCCGATGTAATTGAAGATATCGGCACGGGCCCGCTCCCGGATGGCTTCACTGCGGCGCAGGCGCACGTGAGAGCCCTGCTGTGACTGCGGCATAACTGTGACTGCGGCATAATGGACGGCTAGGAGTTGTCCACCGTGGTGGCCAGCTTTGGACAACTCCTGCTTTCCGACAAACAAAGAAAGCCCTCTGAACCGCTACTCCAACAACAAGTTCAGATTTATCTTCAGATTGGAAAATATTATAGTTGATCATGCAGTACAGAAGTGCAGCCTCCGCTCAAGGATAACGCATTGGCTTTCAATTGCTAGCTACCGGCGCCGCTTGCGGTTTCAGACTTCACTACTTCAGCAGCGTACACTGGGTTGACAACCACCGAGTAGTCTGGCAGTTTCTTCTCGATCTGCTTCTGCGAAAGCTGGAAATCGGCGGTCGCCGTCAGTGCTTTCGCGGCGATGCTATCTTTACCGCCGCCGAGCCACTTGGCAGCTTGTTCCTGCACAGTCGGGAAATGATACAGAACCATGCTGGCCACTACGTTTTCCGGCTTCGAGCCAGTCCACTTCGCGATGGCAATGATTTCCGGCGAGTCTGGCGTCCACTTCTCTTTGTTATTACGATAATCAGCGTCGGAATCTGCAAGGATTTTTGTGAACTTGAACATAAAATCCTGATGCGCCTTCGCCCAATCCCGATTGGCGATAACCCCGTCGAACGTTGCCTTGCCAGTTTCTGCGGCAATAACGCGAGACGTAGTGATGATCTTGCCGGTCTTCTTCAATTCAGCGAGCACTGGATCCCAAATAAAAGTAGCATCGATATCACCTCGCTGCCAGGCCCCGCGCACTTCTGGTGGCCGCATATTCATGATTTTCACATCGGCGGGATTAACTTTCGCATGTTCAAGCGCCATCACCAGATGAAAGTGAGTAGTGGAGTTCATAAGAAGCCCGACCTTCTTGCCCTTGAGATCGGCGACCGAATTGACGCCCGAACCATTTCTGGCCACCAGGGCTTCGGCATCGCTAATATCCTCTAGAATCCAGAACAGTTCGAACGGCTCGCCGCGAGAGATGGCCACAGACGTCGGAACTGAACCTACTTCGCCGATCTGCACAGCACCCGACGCCATCGCCTTGATTATATCAGGACCGCCGGCGAACTGTCTCCATTTAATCTTGTAGCCGGTGGCGTGCTCGACAGCCTTCGCTTCCTGTGCGACGCGATACGGGACGACCATATCCTGATACGCAATCGTGACTTCCTTCGTTTCTGCCTGTGCGGTTGATGCTATAACGCCCGCAACAGTCAAGGTGGCTCCAATTACGATCCATAGGTTTTTCATATACGCTTCCCAGCAAGTTGGTGAATAGCCTGACAATAGGATGTCAGAGTGTTCACAGCACCTCATACAGGATGTCAACAACTATACCGACGCACAATATCTTGGCAATCAACGGCGGCGCAAAAATCACGAAATCGCTGGCATCCTTCCCTTGATATACACGTTACAACCGGAGAGTTTATTCTACAGCCTGAGCTCGGTAGCACGCTGCCCAACAACGTCAAGCCGATGATCTGGTAACGGTTTTCGTCATTAATCTTGAAAGCAGAATTTAATATTCAGACAAGGATCTCGTCGTAGTGGATTCCATCAGGGCCAGTAGGCTTGTGTCCTGCACCAACAGGCCGGATATGAGACTGGATCCTCACCTTTCATGGCAGATTGTCAAAATTAGCTTGTCACTCCGGAAGACGTCCATATAAGACTTTTCCTAGAGTTGCGATAATCCACTCTCTAACGCATGTTCAAATACCTTGATATCCTCTATTGACGTACATAGTGGTGGATTAATTCGCAGTACGTTCTTATATTGGCCAGAACGACCAAGAATAACACCTGCTTTGCGTGCAGCCTCCTGGACACGTGCGGCTGCCTTGGCGGCCGGCTTCTTGGTGGTACGGTCTTCTACAAATTCAATACCCTGCATAAGGCCGCGACCTCGTACGTCTCCAACGAGATCATACTTCTCCTTAAAGCGCTCTAAGACTTGAGTTAACGCCTTCCCAACTACGCGAGCGTTCTCTTGCAGTCCCTCTTCGTCAATCGCTGCGAGTACTGCGCGCGCAGCTGCGCTGGCCATCGGGTTCGAGCCGTAGGTATTAAAGAATTTGTGCCCCGCCATTGATTCCATAATATCGCGTCTCGCGACTACAGCGGCGATGGGGAAACCGTTTCCAATGCCTTTGGACATTACGACGATATCTGGCATCACGTCCTCAGCCTCAAAAGCCCAATAATGATCACCAGTCCGCGCGAAGCCAGTCTGAACTTCGTCAATAATGCAGAGGCCACCAGCCTCCCGGATGATTTCTGCAGCTTTCTTGAGATAACCCGGAGGGCATGGCATCACTCCGCCATAACCCTGGATTGGCTCGATTATCATTCCTGCGATATCACCACTGGTAGACGTCTCCAGAACGCGTCGTATCTCATCGATATATGGCTCGGTACCAGTACCGAAAACTCCTCGATACTGACTTGGATTATATACTTGAACAAAGCCGGGGGATGCTGGCACCGGTTGGCGGCAAAGAGAGAGGCTCGTTGCGGCGGCGGCTGTACCCTGCAGACCGTGATATGAGTACCGCAAGCCCAAGATATCAAAGTTTCGTGTATATGTACGGGCCATCAGGAACGCAAGATCAATCGCCTCTGCACCACTATTGACAAGATGAACAACCCAGTCTTGATTTTTCGGCATTCTGGCAACGAGCTCTTCTGCATACAAGACCGGTTCTTCATGGTAGTACATCGTTGTTACATGAGCGATTTTCTGTAACTGGTTGATGATTGCATTGTTCACTCCTGGATGATTGTAGCCGACGCTAATACAAAGATTCTGCGAGAGGCAATCCAGATAGCGATTTCCATCAATATCCCAAACGTACTGGCCTTCGCCTCGGGTGAGCAATAAGGGACGTTCAAAAGCTGTAAAAGTCCGTAATGATGGAGACATAAATTGATCACGTTTGCGAACAATTTCGTCGTAACTGATCGCATCATTGGACACGGCAACGGGTTCTGTCAGTTGAGTCATCTTCATTCTCCTTGTCGAGCAGATTGAAACAAAAGCTTTGATCGCTGTGCTGAAGAAGCAACACGCAGCCAATTTAAGGAAGCGTAATAATGGAATGGTACATTGCAGCCGCGTCCAGCGCCATCAGAAGGATACACACCTCGCTGCAGAACCACGGATCGCGCATCGAACATCAAAGATCCGCGATTCGCTCGAAAACTGGATACCCGTTTCGGGTCATCAAGCGCTGGATCGGTCACACGAAGGTTCGCTACCGGGAGCTGGCGAAAAATACGGTTCAACCGAAGACCTTGTTTGCGCGTTTGAATCTGTGGATGACGAGGCAATCTTTGAGGGAATTCACCGGATAGGCACGTCCAAGGCGTGCCCCAAGGCTGCGAAGGCAGTCGGAATTGGGACGATGCAACTGTTTTTTTGGCACTTTGTTCCATGATATGAAAGCTGATGAGGTTTCGGGACGATCAAGCCGCGTATTCACCTCACGCGGAAGCGCTGTACACCCTCTTCGAAGTTCTAGCAAACGGTGGTTTATACATTTCAGTTATATGCATATTCTTGTTTGTTATATTAGGAGTAATCGTAGCAAGGAGTCTTCATGTTGTCAACACTCAGGATGTATCATGTCAAGGCTAAGTAGAAATGTCCGGTTTTCTCCCAAGTAGAAATGTCCGGTTCAGGGGACGGTTTGAGCTTGGGTGCGAGAGCTGGGCACGGGGCCGTCCCAGCGCCTCCAGGGGTGATTTGCTGCAGGGATGACGGGCCGCTTGCTGAGGGATTCCTGTACCCTGGTGTTCAGTGATTTGGCATCCTCTACGGGCTTGACGTAGTCCTTTTTATGAACTGCTTTGAATTCCAGGCTCACCCTGCCATGCAGGAGTTCTAGTCTGGCGTCCAGGTGTTCGATGATTCGTATCCGTTGGCCCGCCAGACGGCGTTGCTTGCCTGGGGCGTGGATCTGAACGATTTGTTGCTTGAACTGGCAGGACAGCGTCTTGGAGAGGCATCGTTCATGGTGGTAAGCCAGTGCGAAGTCGAGCTCTTCTGGGCTGCCCTGGTAGGCGACGTGGGCATCTTCGGGTTCGCTCGGGGCGACGGCAAAGCGCTGGTTGTGGGCCTTCATGTAGGTTGGCAGCCAGGCATTGGCGGCCTCGATGTCATTGATCCTGGCTAGCCGCATGGCCTTGATGAGGCGATCTTGCAGCGTCTGGTTGGCGCGCTCGACGCGACCCTTGGCCTGAGGTGAGTTTGCCTGGATACCTTCGATACCCAATCGCTCAAGGGCGCGGGCGAAGTAGGTGGCCTGCGGGTTCTCGGCACTGGGGGAGCGGAAGATTGTGTGACGGTCACTGTACAGACACATTGGCAATCCATGCTCGGTGATGTGCTGGCGCAGTGTGAGCAGGTAGTCGGTCGTGGTCTCGGTCGGCGCAAAGCGCAATGCCATGAGCTCACTGGTTGCATCGTCGATGAACACCAGCAATGTGCAGCGCGGGGCGCGCCCCTCGAACCAGTCATGCGGGCTGCCATCGATCTGGATGAGTTCACCTCGCCTGGGACGGCGCTCGCGCATCGGATGGATGGGCACCACACGTCTGCGCTTGGCGCGCCACAGTCCGGCGGCGCGCATGAGCGTGCGCACGCTCTCGACCGAGAGGGTGATGCCATGGTGTTCGGCCAACGTCTCGGTGGCCAGCGTGGGGCCAAAGTCTGCGTAATGGTTGGCGATCAACTGCTGAGCGCGCAGGACGAGCGCCTCATCGAGCTTGCGGTTGGAGCCGCGGCCCCGCAGCCCCTGGACCAGTGCCGCCTCGCCCTCGGCCTCGTAGCGGCGTTGGATGCGGCGTAATTGACGCACCGATATCTGCAGCACCCCCGCAGCCGCAGCCTGTGAGAGTGTCCCGTGGCGCACCTGCTCAAGTACTCGCAGTCTGCCAACTTCCTTCTGGCTCATCGTGATCATCGTCCCTGCCCACCTCAATGATGTGACTCACACCATTGAACCGGACATTTCTGTTTTGCACAGACCGGACATTCTCACGTTGCGCCAACAGATGTCGGTCCCGGCATAGATATTTATGGTGTTTAATGAGACGTGGCCCAGCCACGCGCGGATGGTAGTCGAATCGCAACACCAAAATGAATCTCTCCGGGCTTTCAGGCGTTCAGTTTCGCGGCGGTCTCAACCAGGCGACGGGCCTGGTGGCTGATGGCGGCCTGCACGTCTTCGGTGAACTCGGCACCCATGGTGTGGCTGTAGCCATAGGGGTTACCGCCGACTTTGAAGATCACCGGATCGGTATAGCCAGGGGCCACGACGATGCCCCCCCAATGCATGACGCTGGCGTAGAAGGACAGCAGGGTGGTTTCCTGGCCGCCGTGGGTATTTTGCGCCGACGACATGGCCGAGACGACCTTGTTCGACAGGCCGCCCTTGGCCCACACACCGCCCAGCGTGTCGATGAAGGCGCGCATCTGGCTCGCCATGATGCCGTAGCGGGTCGGCGCCGACAACAGGTAGGCGTTGGCCCATTCCATGTCCGCCACGGTGGCGGTCGGGATGTCGGCCATCGCGTCCGCCTGCGCCTTCCAGGCTTCGACGCCGGCGACCACCTCGGCGGGTGCCGTCTCGGCAACCTTCAGCAGGCGCACTTCCGCGCCGGCGGCCCTGGCGGCCTCGGCGGCGATCGACGCCATCCGGTGGTTGGTGCCATAAGTGGAATAAAAGATGACTGCAAGCCTGACGCTCATGAGATTCTCCGTTGAAATTCAGGTGATGAAGGGGCAATCGGACGATCGCCTGCCCGGTCCAGGTCCAGGATGGGACCCAGCGGCACGATGCCGTTGGGATTGATGGTGGGATGACTGCGATAGTAGTGCTGCTTGATGTGGTCGAAACTGATTGTTGCGGCAACGCCCGGCCACTGATAGAGCTCGCGGGTGTAGCGCCACAGATTGCGGTAATCCACAAGGCGGCGCAGATTGCACTTGAAGTGACCGTGATAGACGGCATCGAAGCGGATCAGCGTCGTGAACAGGCGCCAGTCGGCCTCGGTGATCCGGTCGCCCAGCAGGTACGGCTGGCGGCCCAGCCGGATTTCCAGCGCATCCAGTTCGGCAAACAGCGTGCCCACGGCCTGCTCATGGACAGCCTGGTCGGTGGCAAAGCCCGCCTGGTAGACCCCGTTGTTCACGCGCTCGTAGATTTCGGCATTGATCGCATCGATTTGCGGCAGAAGGTCGGCGGGTGCGTAATCCCCTTCCCGAGCTCCGATGCCATCGAATGCCGTATTGAACATGCGGATGATTTCAGACGATTCATTGTTGACGATCGTGCCGCGCTCCAGGTCCCAGAGCGCGGGAACCGTCACCCGCCCCGTGTAATCGGGCCGCGCCCGGCGGTAGACCTCGTACAGATGGGTTGCCGCAGCGACGGGGTCCGGCACCACGCCCGGATAAGGCAGGAAGGACCAGCCCTCTTTGCCCATGAACGGGTTGACGACCGACACGCCGATCATCGATTCCAGACCCTTCAGCGTGCGGAAAATCAGGGTGCGGTTGGCCCACGGGCAGGCCAGCGACACATACAGGTGGTAGCGGCCGGCCTGCGCCTTGAATCCGCCCTGCCCGCTTGGACCGGGGCGGCCGTCGGGCGTGATCCAGTTGCGAAACGGGGCATCCTCGCGCACGAAGCGCCCGCCCGTGACGGCCGTGTCGTACCACTGGTCGTGCCATTCGCCCTTGATCAGAAGTCCCATCAGAAATCCCGAGTATGTTGTGCGGCAGCGGAGCCAGCCGAAAGCCGGGTGGCCAGCGGATCCGGAACGCGCCCTCATGCAAGTATTCTATTCGCTATGATCTTGCAGATAAACAGAATATATGAACTAATACAATTTCATTTCTGAGACAATTCGAATGCTATGTCGGTACTGAGTCTGCACGCGGACGATCTGATCCTGTTTGCCCACATTGTCGAGGCGGGAAACATCAGCCGCGCGTCCGAGCGAACCGGCCTGCCCAAGGCCACCTTGTCGCGCCGGCTGGCCGTGCTGGAAGGCGCCCTGGGCGAACGGCTCATGCAGCGCAGCACCCGGCGCCAGGCGCTCACCGAGTTCGGTGAGCGGATGCTGGCACACGCCAGGCGCCTGGCCGAAGAATCGGCTGCCGCCGCCGCGCTCGCGCAGCACCGCCAGGCCAGCCCGCAGGGCACCTTGCGGGCGTCCTTCCCGCCCGAATTCCATGAACTGTCGCTGGTGCAGGTCCTCGGCGCGTTTTCACGGAAGTACCCCGAGGTTCACCTGGAGCTCGACCTGTCCTCCCGGCGGGTGGATCTGCTGGCGGAACGCTTCGATCTTGCGGTTCGGGTGGCGACGCGGCTGCCGGACGACAGCGCGCTCGTGGCCCGGCGTCTGGTGTCGCTCGACAATGGTCTGTATGCAAGCCCCGCCTATCTCGCGCGCAACGGCACGCCCCAGACGCCGGGGGAACTGCTCACCCATACGGGACTGGTGCTCGTCACGAGCGGCGGCGAACCGCAGGAATGGCGCCTGTCGCGCGACAGCACCCGCTGGGAAGGCCTGCCACAGCGCACGCTGGCGGCCAACTCCCTGGGGCTGCAGCAGTCGCTGGCGCTGCAGGGGCTGGGGATCGTCGGCCTGTCCGGACGCTTCACCAATGAGCTGCTGGCGCAGGGAGCGCTGCGGCGTGTGCTGCCGGACTGGAATCTGCCGCCGGTGACGGTGTGGTGCGTGACCCCCGGGCGACGGCTGTTGCCGCGGCAATCCCTGGCGTTCATCGAAATCCTGGAAGACATCCTGGGCGCTGACGCGCACTGACCCTGGACGCCGGCGCGTACTGTTCCTGCACGCGGGCGCGCACTGATGACTGGCCCGCAGCCGCATGCTGCGTTACGCCAGCGCGACATCCAGACGGTGGCCCAGCGAATGGGGAAACAGTCATTCGATCACCGAGCATTGCTTTGAAGTGGCTGCTCCCACATACCTCCGACTGCATGCATCTGCAGTCTGATGCTTCGTCACCGGGAATATTTTGATCATTCTTCGCTGCCTCATCGTTGCCGGCGCAGCAACCTGTGGCCCAGCGCTCACACCGCCATCGGCGCAGTGAGCGGAGGGTGGTGCCGATAGCCTTCCAGGACGAAGTCAGCGGGTTGCACGCGTTCGAGCCAGTCGGGTTCGTAGCGGCCGGTGCGGGCAAAATCGGGGATGCGCTCCGACAGATGCAGATGCGGCGCCGGAAACGGATCACGCTGCAACTGCTCGCGCAGCATGTCGACGTGCGTTTCGTAGATGTGGGCGTCGCCGATGAAGTAGGTGAACCAGCGCGGTTCGTAGCCGGTCAGGCGGGCCACCAGATGCGCCAGGGCGGCGCCTTCGGCCAGGTTGAAGGGTGTGCCCAGGCCGACGTCGTTGCTGCGCACGTACAGGCACAGCGACAGTTCCCGCGTACCGGGGTTCGCCAGGAACTGGTAGAGCAGATGACAGGGTGGCAGGGCCATTTCCTCGAGCTGGGCCCAGTTCCACCCATGAAAGAGGATGCGCCGGCTACCGGGATCGCGCATCAGCGTGTCCAGGCAGGCGCGCAACTGGTCGATGGGTTTATACAGCAGGACTTGACCGGCGATGGCGCGCGGATCGCGGCCTTGATCCCCATCAGGCGCCGCGCCGCCGTGACGGCTGGGGCCACAGCCCGGATCGATCCCCGGGCCGCTTAGCTGCCCGATCAGGCGGTAGCCCTGCTTCAGCGCCGCATCGATGCGGGCTTGTGCGCCGGCGGGCAGCAGCTTGTAGGCGGGCCACTGGCGCCACTGCACGCCGTAGACCGGCCCCAGATCATCCGGGCCGTCGCGCCACGGGCTGTCGAGCCACGCGCGGTTTTCGTTGGCATTCTGGTCCCAGACGCGGCAGCCCAGTGCGCGGAAATCGGCCGCGCTGTCGGCCGCCCGCAGAAAGCCGACCAGCTCGCCGATGGCCGATTTGAAGGCCAGGCGCTTGGTGGTGACCGCCGGGAACCCCTGGCGCAGGTCGAAACGCAGGCAGGCGCCCGGCAGGCTGAGGGTGCGCACGCCGGTGCGGTTGTCCTGCCAGGCGCCCTGGTCGAATATCGTTCGCACCAGGTCCAGATAGGCTTGCATCAGAGACTCCGTGAAGGGCCCGCGCTGACACGGGGAAGCAGTTCAAAAGGCAGCCTGTTCCAAAACGCGGCGGATGCAGCTGAAAGAAAAGGCCAAAGGTTCCAGGATGCGGCAGGCACAGTCAAACGATAGCGTGTTCCAAGACACAGCGAGTGCCGTCGGACAGCGGCGTATTCCAGGGTGCAGCGGCCCAGTCAAAGGGCCGTGTGTTCCAGGATGCGGCGCGCGCGTTCGATCAGGGGCAGATCCACCATGCGGCCATCCAGCCGGAAGGTGTATTCCCCGGTCTCGTCGGCGTGCGTGACCACGCGCTGTGCCCAGTCGATTTCTTCGGGCAGGGGCTGGTAGACGCGATGCACGACCGGCACCTGCGACGGATGGATGCACAGCATGCCGCCGTAGCCCATGTCGCGCGCCAGCGCGGCGTTGCGTTCCAGGTCGTCCAGGTCGGTGAAGTCCGCGTGCACGGTGTCCAGGGGCGAGGCCAGCCCATGCATGCGGCTGGCCACCAGGATCTGGAAGCGGACCTGGTCCAGCACGCGCTGGGCGCCCTCGGTGTGCGGGCGCGTGCCGAATTCCACCATCAGGTCCAGGATGCCGAAGGACAGCCGCACCACGCCATGGGCCTCGGCGATGCGATCCAGTGCCCGCAGGCCCGCAGCCGATTCGATCACCGGCATCAGCGGCTTGCCGGCCCCCGAGACGATGTAGACGTGTTCCGCGGTCTGGGCCTTGGGCAGCACGATGCCGGCCACCGACGGCAGGGATCGGCACAAGGCCAGGTCCTCGTCGAACCACGTCGTGGTGCCGTCGTTGATGCGCACCCACAGGCGCTCTTGCGGGTGCTGAGTCGCGTAGCGGGCGATCGCGTTGCGCCCTTCCGGCTTGGCCTCGGGAGCCACGGAGTCTTCGAGGTCGATGATGACGGCATCGGCACCGCTGGCAATGGCCTTGGGGAACCGATCCGGCCGGCTGGCCGGCACGAACAGCGCCGAGCGCATCAGATGGTCATGCATGCAAAGTCTCCCCCACACGGGTAGTGGTCCACGCCGCCATGATATCGGCAATCACCCGCCGAACCCAAGCGCTTGCGGCCACGCCGGCATGTCGGGCGTCGATGATCGCGGGGTACCCCCGAACCGGGGCCGGCGCGCGCACGCTGCAGGCACCACCGTCGCGGCGATCCCGGCAAGGGGGCGTCGGTACCGCGCCTGTCGACGGCTCATTGGCCCTGCCAGACGGGCGGGCGCTTTTCGGCAAACGCGGTGGCGCCCTCGCGGGCATCCGCGGACACGAAAATGTGCGCGATGCGCGGGCGCTGCAAGTCGAACATGTCCTCGGGGCGCCAGTTGCGCGATTGCGCCATGACGGCCTTGGCGGTGCGCACCGCCAGCGGACCGTTGGCGGCAATGGTGCGCCCCAGATCCAGCGCCGCCTCCAGGGCCGCGCCGGGCTCGGCCAGGCGGTTGACCAGACCCAGCTGATGCAGGCGCTCGGCGCCAAACAGATCCCCGGTCAGCACGGCCTCCATGGCCACGTGATAGGGAATGCGTGCGGGCAGGCGCAGCAGGCCGCCCGAGCCCGGTACCAGGCCGCGTTTGACCTCCGGCAGGCCAAAGCGCGCGTCGCGTGCCGCCACGACCAGGTCGCAGGCCAGGACCAGTTCGCAGCCACCGGCCAGGGCATAGCCTTCCACGGCGGCGATCAGCGGCTTGGCGGGGGGGCGTTCACACAAGCCCGCGAAACCGCGATCCGCCACATACGGGCGCTCGCCGGTGGCGGCAAAGGCCTTCAGGTCCATGCCCGAGCAGAAGTTGCCGCCCGCTCCGGTCAGCACGCCCAGGCGCAGTGCCGCATCGGTGTCGAGCCGGTCCAGTGCCGCCGCGAGTGCCCGGGCCGTTTCCAGGTTGATGGCATTGCGTGCGTGCGGCCGATTCAGCTGCATGATCAGCACCCCGTCCAGGCATCGCGTCTCGAGGCAATCGCTCATGTTTTCTCCGAAAAAACAGAAGTGGATAAAATGGCCGTTTCGGACCCGGTGCAGACCGCGTCCGGCCGGCAGACAAAATCAACGCGGGGTCAAGCCGCCACATCATGCTCACATTCCAGCAACTGATATTATCGCTCCAGCAATACTGGGACCGGCAGGGCTGCACCCTGCTGCAGCCTTACGACATGGAAGTCGGGGCCGGCACCTCGCATACCGCCACGTTCCTGCGCGCCATCGGCCCCGAGCCCTGGCGCGCGGCCTACGTCCAGCCTTCGCGCCGCCCGAAGGACGGGCGCTATGGCGACAACCCCAACCGGCTGCAGCATTACTATCAATTCCAGGTCGTGCTGAAACCCGCGCCGCCCGACATCCTGGATCGGTACATCGGCTCGCTGCAGGCGCTGGGCATCGACCCCGCGCAGCACGACATCCGCTTTGTCGAGGACGACTGGGAAAACCCCACCCTGGGCGCCTGGGGGCTGGGCTGGGAGGTCTGGCTCAATGGCATGGAGGTCACCCAGTTCACCTATTTCCAGCAGGTGGGCGGCCTGGACTGCAACCCGACCATGGGCGAAATCACTTATGGGCTGGAGCGCCTGGCCATGTACCTGCAAGGCGTGGAATCCGTCTACGACCTGATCTGGACACAGGCACCCGACGGTCGTGCGGTGTTCTACCGCGACGTGTTTCACCAGAACGAGGTCGAACAGTCCACCTACAACTTCGAGATCGCCTCCACCGCCATGCTGTTTTCCCATTTCAATGACTACGAGGCCGAAGCCCGGCGCCTGATCGACGTGCCGCTGGCTCTGCCCGCCTATGAAACCACCCTGAAGGCCGCGCACACTTTCAATCTGCTCGACGCCCGCGGTGCGATCAGCGTCACCGAACGGGCCAATTACATCGGCCGCATCCGCAACCTGTCACGCGCCGTGGCGCAAGCCTATTTCGAGTCCCGCGAACGCCTGGGCTTTCCCATGCTGCAGGGGGTGCCCGCATGAGCGCGCGCGCCCTGCTGGTCGAGCTGGTCACCGAGGAACTGCCGCCCCGGGCGCTGAACGCCCTGGGCGACGCCTTTGCCCAGGGCATCCGCCAGACGCTGCAGACGCTCGGGCTGCTGGGCGAATCCTGCGCCTGCACGGCGTACGCCACGCCGCGCCGCCTGGCCGTGCACCTGACGGCCGTGCTCCGGCAGGCGCCGGATCAAGCCTACGCGGAAAAACTGATGCCGAGCGCCATCGGCCTCGATGCCCAGGGCGTGCCCACACCCGCCTTGCTGAAAAAATTGCAGGCGCGCGGCCTGGCGCATCTGGAACCAGGCGCCCTCAGCCGCCGCCACGACGGCAAGCAGGACATGCTGTACGCCGAGGGCACGGCGCCCGGCGCACGGCTGGCCGACGGCCTGCAACAGGCACTCGAATACGCCGTCAGCCATCTGCCGATCCCCAAGGTCATGCAATACCAGCTGGCCGACGGCCACACCAGCGTGAAATTCGTGCGCCCGGCGCACCATCTGCTGGCGCTCTGGGGCGAAGACATCATCCCGGTCGGCATCCTGGGCCTGCAGGCCGACCGCATCACGCTGGGCCACCGCTTCCTGTGCACCGCACCGCTGTCCATCCCCTCGGCAGACCTGTGGGCTGCGCAGCTGAACGAAGCCGGCCACGTGATCCCCTCCTTTGCCGAGCGGCGCGCGCGCATTGCCACGCAGCTGAGCGAAGCGGCAGACCGCCAGGGGGCCACCATTGGCCAGGACCCCGAGGTCGACGCGCTGCTGGACGAGGTCACCGCCCTGGTCGAATGCCCCACCGTGTATGTCGGCGCCTTCGACGAGGCCTTCCTGGCGGTGCCGCCCGAATGCCTGATCCTGACGATGCGGCTGAATCAGAAATATTTTCCCCTGTTCGACCCGGCCACGGGTGCGCTGACCCATCACTTCCTGATCGTCAGCAACATGCGGCCCCAGGATCCGAGCCACATCATCCAGGGCAACCAGCGCGTCGTGCGCCCGCGCCTGGCCGATGCCCAGTTCTTCTACCAGACCGACCTGAAGACGCCGCTGGCCGATCGCGTGATGAGCCTGGCGCACAGCGTCTACCACAACAAGCTCGGCTCCCAGCTCGAGCGCACCGAGCGTGTGCGCAAGCTGGCGCGCTGGCTGGCGCCGCTGCTGGGCGGGGCTGTGCTGCCGGCCGGGCGCGCCGCGCTGCTGGCCCATGCCGACCTGAGCACCCAGATGGTGGGTGAATTCCCTGAATTGCAGGGCATCATGGGGGCGTACTATGCGCAGCACGATGGCGAGGCGCCCGAAGTCGTGCGCGCTTTGCGCGACCAGTACCGCATTCGCCTGGATGCCCCCGTCACGGCCGACACCCTCACGGCCGCGGTCCTGTTCATGGCCGAACGCGCCGAAACCCTGGTCGGCATCTGGGGCATCGGCCTGGCCCCCACCGGAGAACGGGATCCCTACGGCCTGCGTCGCGCCGCGCTGGGGCTGATCAGCGCCTATGAACAGCTCACGGCGGGCGGCTACCTGCAGGCCAGCCAGGATTCCCCGGCACGCCTGTCGGCGCTGCTGACGCAGGCCGCAGCCGGTTTCGCACCCGGCACGCTGGCACGCGGCACGGTCGATGCCGTGCTGGAATTCGTCTATGAACGCTACCGCAACCTGCTGGCCGCCACCTGCGAACGCACGGCAATCGACGCGGTGCTGGCGCTGCAGCCGCCCCTGCATCAGGTCGCCGCGCGCGTGCGCGCCTGCATGGAATTCGCCGCGCTGCCCGAGGCCGAGGCCCTGGCTGCCGCCAACAAGCGCGTCAGCAATCTGCTGAAAAAGGCCGACGCCGATCTGCCGGACTTCGATCCGGCGCTGCTGGCCGAACCCGCCGAACGCCAGCTGGCCGACACGGTCGCGCGGCTGGAACCGCTGGCGCAGGCCGAACTGCAGGCGGGGGATTTCACCGCCAGCCTTGCCACCCTCGCTCAGGCGCGTGGCGCCGTAGACCAGTTCTTCACGGACGTCATGGTGATGGCCGACGACGCCCGCATCCGCGCCAACCGCCTGGCCCTGTTGCGCGCCTTGCACGGGCTGATGAACCAGGTGGCCGACATCTCGAGGCTGGCGCAGTGAAGCTCATCATCCTGGACCGCGACGGTGTCATCAACCAGGACAGCGACGCCTTCATCAAGTCGCCGGACGAATGGATCCCCATCGCCGGCAGCCTGGAAGCCATTGGCCGCCTGAGCCAGGCGGGCTGGCGCGTGGTGGTGGCCAGCAACCAGTCGGGCATCGCCCGCGGCCTGTTCACCATGGAAACCCTGTGTGCGATCCACGCCCGCATGCGTCAGGCGGTGGCCGACGCGGGCGGCAGCATCGACGCCATCTTCGTCTGCCCGCACGGTCCCGATGACGACTGCGGCTGCCGCAAGCCGGCGCCCGGCATGCTGCATGACATCGCCCAGCGCCTGGATGTCCGCCTGGAGGGCGTGCCGCTGGTGGGTGACAGCCTGCGTGACCTGCAGGCGGCCGCGGCCTGCCAGTGTGCGCCCTGGCTGGTGCTGACGGGCAAGGGCCGCAAGACCTGGGAGACGGCCGGCGCCAGCGGGGAACTGCCGGCCGGCACCGAGGTGCGCGACGATCTGGCGGCCGTGGTCGATGCCCTGCTGAAGGCCTCGCCATGACCCATGCCATGAATTCCCTGCGCTCGGCACTGTACATGGCATTCCTGATCGTCACGGTGATCCCCTACGCGCTGTGCTGCGTCCTGTGGGCCCCCCTGCCGCTCAGCTGGCGCTATCGCCTGACCATGGGCTGGCCGCGCCTGGCGCTCTGGGGGGCGCGCTGGATCCTGGGCATCCGCTACCAGGCGCGCGGGCGCGAGCACCTGCCCGACGGGCCGGCCATCATCCTGTCCAAACATCAGTCGGCCTGGGAAACCCTGTATTTCGCGGTCAGTCTGCCGCGCGACGTGGTGTTCGTCTACAAGCGCGAGCTGCACCATGTGCCGTTTTTTGGCTGGAGCCTGGCCCTGCTGAGCATGATCCCGATCGATCGCGCCAAGGGCCGCGAATCCTTTGACCAGGTGGTGCGCATCGGCAGCCAGCGCCTGCAGGAAGGCCGCTGGCCCGTCCTGTTCCCGGAGGGCACCCGCGTGGCGCCCGGTGAAACAGGCCGCTACAAGCAGGGAGGCACTCTGCTGGCCTGCCGCACGGGTGTGCCGGTCATCCCGGTCGCGCACAACGCGGGCGAACGCTGGCCGCGCAATGCCTTTCTGAAGACCCCGGGCCTGGTGACCGTGTCCTTCGGCCCGCCCATCGACCCCGCAGGGCACACCTCCGCCTCGTTGAACCATGCCGTGCGCGACTGGATCGAGGCCGAGATGCGACGCCTGAATCCCGAACGCTATGCGAAGCCCTGAGCCCTGGCAGCCAAGCCTGTTCGGCGAACCACCCGCGCCGTCGGGCCCGGCCTCGCCAGCCAAGCCACCCGCTGATCCCGCTGGTCGCCCTGATCCCGTTGGTTGCGCTGATCCCGCTGGTCGCACTGATCCCGTTGGTCGCCCTGATCCCGTTGGTCGCGCTGGTCACGCTGAGCCCACTGACCCCACTGATCCGGCTTCTCGCACTTCTCCCGCTGTCCAGCCGACCGCCCGGACGACAACGCTGCAACCAGGCGAGCCGTCGATTCCGCTGTGCGCCCGGCCCGCAGCCCTGCCGCCCGGCTGCAGCTGGCACGAGCTGGTCCTGGGCGAGCGCAAGCTGGGCTATGCCTTGCAACGTTCGCGGCGCAGGACCATCGGGCTGGTGATCCGCGATGCGGGCCTGCTGATCCGGGCCCCCGCCTGGGCCACCCGGCGCCAGATCGAGGACGCCATCCAGCAGAAGTCGCGCTGGATCGTCAGCACGCTGCAGGCGCACCACCAGCGCCTGGACCAGCTGGCGCTGCAGGCGGAACAATGGCGTGCGGGGGGCCACATCCCCTATCTGGGTGTGCGCATCGAACTGCAGCTGGATGGCGCCGGCGGACTGCGCTACGCAGGCGACCCCGCCGCGCCCGCCGCCCAGGACCGCCTGATCCTGCCCCTGCCGCTGACGGCCGATCCCGGCCGCATCCAGGAGCGTGCCCAGGCCTGGCTGCAGCTTCGCGCCCGCGACCATCTGGGACAGTGCCTGGCACGCTTCCTGGTGCGGGCAGGGCAATCGATCAACAGCTGGGGCCTGTCGGGCGCCCAGACGCGCTGGGGTTCCTGCTCCAGCCAGCGGCGCATCCGGCTGAACTGGCGCCTGATTCACCTCGATTCGGCACTGATCGACTATGTGGTGGCCCACGAAGTCGCCCACCTGAAGGAACTGAACCACAGCCCCGCGTTCTGGCGCGAGGTCGAACGCCTGTACCCCGAGTTCCAGCCGGCACGCGACCGTCTGAAGCGCCACCACCCCGGCACGCTGCCGCTGTTCTGAGGGCCGGGACCCCTCCCCATCGCCTCGGCACGCCGGCCGCCCCATCCCCCATGCCCTCGGCACGCCGGTCGGGCACGGCCGGGTCATAAACGGACGGGTCATAAACGAACGGGGTCACGCACGGATGCATGGCCCCCAAAGCGAACCACATTTGCGTATGATGAACAGGTTGCGCCCCACGGAGGACCCCATCATGCGCTTACTTCACACCATGCTGCGCGTCGGCAATCTGGACCGATCCCTGATGTTCTACACCGACATCATGGGCATGCGCCTGCTGCGTCGCAAGGATTATCCCGAAGGCCGTTTCACGCTGGCGTTCATCGGTTACCAGGACGAATCCGAGGGAGCCGTCCTGGAACTCACCCACAACTGGGATACCGACGCCTACGAGATCGGCACAGGGTACGGCCATATTGCCATCGAGGTCGAAGACGCCTACGACACCTGCGCGCTGATCAAGTCACGCGGCGGTCTGGTGGTGCGCGATGCAGGCCCGATGAAATTCAGTTCCACGGTGATCGCCTTCGTGCAGGATCCCGATGGCTACAAGATCGAGCTGATCCAGCGCGGCACCCGCGCAGACTGATCCATCGAACGATCGATCCGCTGATCGCACCACCGGAGGCGCCCGGTGCGGCTGCGACCTGCGGCTGCGACCCCGCGCGGGCCGATCAGGCCGTCGGCATCACGCCCGCTGCGGCCAGCGCGTCGGCCATGTCCATGAACTGCGCAACCGACAGTTCCTGGGGCCGCGCCGTGGGCGCCACACCCAGGGCCTCCCAGTCCAGCCATTCCGCCCAGGCACCCAGGCTGCCCCGGATCATCTTGCGCCGCTGTTCGAACACCCGTGCCACCAGCCGCTCGAACACCGCCGCGCTGCGCGGGCGGCGCAGCCTGTCGGGCGCCAGCGGGCGCATGCGCACCACGGCCGACACGACGCGCGGCGGCGGATCGAACGCGGTGGGCGGCACGTCGAACAGATGCGTCATCCGGTAGCGTGCCTGCAGCATGACCGACAGGCGCCCGTACTGGCTGTCGCCGGGGCGTGCCACCATGCGGTCGACGACTTCGCGCTGCAGCATGAAATGCTGATCCTGAATCCGGTCGGCCCAGGGCACCAGGTGAAACAGCAGCGGCGTAGAAATGTTGTAAGGCAGGTTGCCGACCACACGCAGCGGATCAGACCCTGCAATCTGACCGAAATCCACCCCCAGCACATCGGCCTGGATCACGTGCAGCCGGTCTTCGCCCCAGGTGCTGCGCAGATGACGCGCCAGGTCCCGGTCCAGTTCGATCACGGTCAGATGACGCAGCCGATCCAGCAAGGGGGCGGTCAGCGCCGAGAGGCCCGGCCCGATTTCCACCATGCAGTCATCGGGCTGGGGGTCGATCGCGCGCACGATGGCGTCCACGACCGACTCGTCCGCCAGAAAATGCTGACCAAAGCGCCTGCGCGCCTGATGTGCCATGCTCATTTCCTTCGGTGCCGCCCGGCGTGAGCCACCCTGTGCCATCCAGGGCCGCTCACGCGCCGGCTCAGCGCTTGCCGCCCTCGGCCTTTTCCAGGCGGTTGTCGATATAGGCCTGGCTGCGCAGCTGATCCAGCCAGTCTTCGTAGGCCGGGCCGATGCGCCGTTGCAGCAATTCACGGCGCGCCTGCAGGCGGCGGAATTCCTGCTCCATGTTCTTGGTGCGGCGACCCTCGACCTGGATCAGGTGCCAGCCAAAGGGTGTCTTGACCGGTTCGCTGACCTGGCCATCCTGAAGCGCGTTCATGGCCTGTTCGAAGGCCGGCACCGTCTCGCCAGGATTCAGCCAGCCCAGATCGCCGCCCTGTGGTGCCGAGGCATCCTCGGAGTAGCGCCGTGCCAATTCGGCAAAGGACTCGCCGTGTTCGATGCGCTTGCGCAGGGTCAGCAGCGTATTGCGTGCCTTGTCATCGTCGACGACCTTGGAGGTCTTGATGAGGATGTGGCGCGCGTGCGTCTGCGTGACCATCATGGGCCCGGAAGGCTGGGCGGCCTGTACCGCGGCAGGCGCGGCAGGCGCCGCAGCCGGGGCCCGCGCGCGCGCCGGCCCCGGGCGCTGGGCGTAGCCGCGGCGCAAGACCTTCAGAATGTGGAAGCCGCGGCCGCTTTGCAACACGCCGCTGATCCCGCCTGCGGGCGTGTCGGCAATGGCCCGCGCGAACAGGTCCGGCCAGTCTTTCAGGGGCCGGATGCCCATGTCACCGCCCTGCAGCGCCTGCGGTGCATCCGAGGACGATGCCGCCAGCCCGGCAAAATCGGCGCCCGATTTGAGTTTCTTCAGGATGGCTTCGGCCTTGCGGCGTTTTTCCTCCACCACGCTGCTGGCCGCGTAATCGGGAACCTCGACCAGAATCTGTGCCAGCTCGACCAATTCCGGGCCGGTGGGCGCGGCGCGCGGCGGCTCCTCGGCCTGCGGCGGCGGGGCCGCCTGGGGTGGTTGGAGCGGCATGTCCTGGTGCGTCTGCAAAAAGGCATCGATATCGCTGTCGGTGATGGTGATGCGATCCTCGACGAAGCGCTGGCGCAACAAGTCGTCCTGGACTTGTGAGCGCAATTCCGTGCGATACGCCTCCCAGCTCATGCCGCTGGCCAGGATTTCCTGCTTGAGCTGATCCACGCTGACGCGGTTGCGCTGCGCCACCGACTGGATGGCACGGTCCACCTGGGCATCCGACACACGGATGCCCACGCGCTTCGCCTCCTGATCCTGCAGCACGGAATTGATCATCTGCTGCAGCACCTGATGGCGCAACACCGCATCATCCGGCACGGGAATGCGCTGCTGCTCCATCTGACGGCGAATCTCGGCCGTCTTGTCGGCCAATTGCCCGAGGGTGATGACCTGACGGTTGACGATGGCGGCAATGCCGTCCACGAATTGTTCGGCCGGAGCCGGCTTGGCCGTCGGCCGGGCAGCCGCCTTGCCCGCGGCCTGAACGGGTGCCAGCATGCCGATGCCCAGCACGAACGCCAGCATCAGACCACAGACAGGGTGACGCAAGGCTGTCATCATTCATACCTCTCGAAAACGGTTTTTTCCTGCGGGGGCGGGGTCACCGGCTGATAGCCGGGGATGCGATCGGACAGCAGGGACATGGGATCGGTGCCCAGGGATCCCAGGCCCGTCAGTTCCAGCTGCACGAACAGCGCCGTATTGGCATCCTGCGCGGACACGGCATAGCGCTGCAACACGGCCCGGGCGGCCCAGCCGCCCTCGCCGCGATATTCCAGGCCAATGATGGATTGGGTGTTGCGGCTTTCCGACAGGGAATAGTCATAACGCCCCACGCCCGACCAGCGCTCGGTCAGCGGCCACTGCGTGCTGAAGCTGACCTGGTCGCGCGGGGTGGTGTCGGGCGGCTCGTTCTGATAGCCATACACGTTCGGGTCACGCTCGTAGCGATAGGACACCGACATCGTGGCGAGCCGCTTGGGTGCCCAGCGCACCCCGGTACTGATGCGGTTGCGCTTCTGGGTTTCGTGGTCGAACTGCCCATCGAAATAGATCGAGAACTTGTCCGTCAGGGCGGCGGCGGCGCCCACCAGATAATCAGACTCGGTGTTCAGCCGCGGCTCCTGGTTGGGCAAGGTGACCTTCTGGTCGGCAAAATAAAAACGCTGTGCCGCCGACAGCGATACGCGCTCGAAGCCCGTATCGGCATCCAGCCAGCGCGTCGTCAGGCCGGCGGTCAGCTGGTTGGCGTTGGCGATGCGATCCCAACCCCCACTGAAGATGTTTTCCTCGAAGGCCTGGGTGTAGTTGAAGGTGGCCACGTCCGTGTCGTAGACGGGCAGCTGCGACTGATCGCGGTAGGGCACATACAGATAATACAGGCGCGGTTCGAGCGTCTGGATGGCCGCATTGCCAAAGAGCGACGTGTCGCGCTCGAACGTCAGCCCCGCATCCACCGAGGTGATGGGCAGGATGCGCGACTGGCTGCGCGGCCAGCCGGCATATTGCGGCAGCTCGTTCTCGAACCATTCCGTGTCGTACTGGCTCATGTGCAGGCCGACCTTGGGCGTGACATAGGCGCCGGGCAGCACGAAGGGGCGCGCGATCGTGGTGTAGGACGTGAAGCGCGTGCCATTGGGCACCAGTCGCTGGTTGGCGTACGTGGGAAAGGCATCACCCGTGTAGATCGGCGCCAGAAAACGCGTGGCGGCATTGTCCGAGGCGATGTCCAGCCCGTGCCAGTCGTAGCGCTGTGCGCGGAATTTCAGCTCGGGCAGCTTGTCGTAGGGCGGCTGCAGAAAGCTGCCGGTGCGATCCTGCAGCGTCTGATAGCGGTAGTACTGCAGCGAACCGCTGAAATAGCGGCCCCCCGCCCAATCCAGCCGCGCCTGGCTGGGCATGTAGGTGATCGCGGCATCGGCCAGACCGAACGAGCTGAAGTCGCGGAAATAATCGTCATCGGACACCCCGCGCAGGTCCAGACGGGCCGTCAGCCCGTGGCCCAGCGACTGGGTGTGCTGCGTCGAATACAGCCAGCGGTGCTCGCCCGTCTGCTGATCACGCATGATGTAGGTGCCGAACAGCTGTGACTGCGACGATTCGCCCAGGTGGCGGAATTCCGCCCCCATCAGCAGGCCGCGCTTGCTCATGTAGCGCGGGTACAGCGTGGCATCGTAATTGGGCGCCAGATTCAGGTAGTACGGCGTGGTCAGTTCGATGCCGGCGTTGCTGGACGTGCCATAGGTGGGCAGCAGGAAACCGGACTTGCGCTCGTTGCTGAGCGGAAACGTCAGGTAGGGGGAATACAGGATGGGGACGTCCTTGAAGTACAGTACGCCGTTGCGCGCCACGCCCTCGTTTTCGTCCAGATACAGATCCACGCGGCTGGAATCGATATGCCAGGCCGGATCGGGCCCCGTCCAGCCGCTGTAGCGCATGTCCTTCAGGCGCACATGCTGGCGGCTGAGGATTTCCGCCTGATCCGCGGTGCCGGCCCCGCCCATGCCACCCAGCCAGAACTGCGCCTGTTCGACCAGCCCCTGATCCTTTTTCACGTTGTAGCGCAGGTGCGGGCCGCGCACGATGCTGCCGTCCCGCATCAGCAGCCCGTTGCCGCGCACATCGACTTCACCGGTTTGCTGATCATATTCGATGCGATCGCCCTTCACCACCGAATCGAGCTGGCGTACCTGGGCCTCACCGCGCAAGATGACACGGCCGTCAGCATCGCGTGTGATGTCATTGCCGATCAGGAAGGCCGGCAAGGCGTCCTCATGCGCGACCGGATGCAGCCCCAGGCTGCCGGCCATGCGCAGGCTGCCGACCAGCCTGCTGCCCTGCCCGGCCGGACTCTGGCCCGCAGCGTCCTGACCCGCGGCATTCTGGTCGGCCGTGCCGCGGCCGGCCGCCGTCTGCGCCGCGAGCGCCCACAACAGGCAGGTGCCCAAGATGATGAAGCGACCGATCCGATGCACGAAGACCCAGTCCCCTGAAATGATTGACGAGAAGAGAAAAAGAGACGAAGAGCGACCGATCCGCGCGCTCATTTTGACCAGCGACCCAGTATTATAGAGAAGCCTCGCCAAGCGCGTGCACAGACGCCGACAGACGCCGGTTTGCGGCGTCGGCCGTTTCGATTTCCCCCGTCACCCTACCAGATCTGCCGTGCAAGCCCAATCAGAATTTCCTTCAGAAACCGATCCCGCCCAGGACGGCCCCGCCATGACGACCCCGCCGATGACGACCCCGCCCCTGACCGGGACTGATTCTTCCGACGCGCGCCTGGCTGCCTTGCGCCGGTGGCTCGAGCAGCAGGCCGGCCCCCTGGGCCTGGACCTGAACAGCCTGACCGCCGCCTCGGGTGATGCCAGCTTCCGTCGCTATTTCCGCATTCGCCACGCCCGGGATGGCCGGCCCGGCATGGGGCGTGCCCTGCCTGCCACGGGCGATGCCCCGCCTGGTACGGACGAAGCCCATCAGAATGGCCCTGCAAGCACCCTGATCGTCATGGACGCCCCGCCACCGCACGAAGACTGCCGCCCTTTCGTGCACGTGGCCGGGCTACTGGCCGCGGGCGGCCTGCGCGTGCCGGCCGTGCTGGCCCAGGATCTGTCACAGGGCTTTCTGCTGCTGTCCGACCTGGGCCGTCAGACATTTCACGAGGCCATCCTGGCCGGCCTGGCCCAGGACGACGCGCTGCTGCAGCAGCATTACCGCGGCGCCCTGCGCGCCCTGGTGCAATTGCAGCAATGTCCGGCGGACACCCTGCCCGTCTACGACGAGACCCGCCTGCTGGAAGAACTGACGCTTTTCCCGCAGTGGTACCTGCAGGCCCGCCATGGCTTCACGCCGGATGCCGACACGCAATCCATGCTGGCCTCGACCTTTGGCGTACTGGCACGCCACGCCGCCGCACAGCCGCGCGTATTCGTCCATCGGGACTTTCATTCCCCCAACCTGATGATCGGCGTCGGCGCACCCGATTTCCAGCCGGGCGTGATCGACTTCCAGGACGCCCTGCGCGGCCCGCTGAGCTACGACGTGGCGTCCCTGGTGATGGACGCGCGCACCACCTGG
>JACDJC010000993.1_pt1 | contig 27970 bp, 25 predicted proteins | sample 7454191 | NCBI WGS metagenome assembly JACDJC01 (sample SAMN14253291, study PRJNA609438) | sludge metagenome | isolation source: sludge after 25d culture with pyrite and EDTA | collected 2018-12-20 | reverse complement strand
GCGGGCTCTGCCCGCCGCTCATGCCCATCATCGCCGTGCCGTAGGGCGGGCACTGCCCGCCGCTCTTGCCCCTCATCGCCGCGCCGTAGGGCGGGCACCGCCCGCCGCTCATGCCCATCCTCGCCGCGCCGTAGGGCGGGCACTGCCCGCCGGCTCTTCTGCATCAATGCAGGATGTGCTCAACAGACAGCTCTCTCAAGGAGCGAGCCTTTTGGCAGCGGAGCTTTGACGGCAAACGGAGGAATTGATTGACCAAACCGTGACATGCGTGAGTTCGAACTTGCGTCAGGCGCCACGGTTTGTAGCGGCTAAAATGACCTAAGCTGTACCAAATACCTTGTCAGCCGGCCATCTGGGCGGCTTCGAGATCGAACTATCGGGGGAAAATGCGCATGGCTACGGCTACCGCAAAAGCAAGGGCAGACCAGACGCGTGCACTGGGTGCACAGCGTGCCGCGGTCAGTCGGCTGACCACCTATGAGTGGGTAGCGCTGGACAAGCGCGGCAAGCGCATGAAGGGCGACATGCCGGCGAAGAATGCCTCGCTGGTGAAGGCCGAACTGCGCCGCCAGGGGATGAACCCGCAAACCGTGCGGGAGCGTGCCAAGCCACTGTTCGGTGCCAGCGGCAGCACGATCAAGCCGGGCGACGTGGCCATCTTCAGTCGCCAGATCGCCACCATGATGGCCTCCGGCGTGCCAATGGTGCAGTCCTTCGACATCATCGCCGATGGTCAGAAAAACGTCCGCTTCAAGAACGTGCTGCTCGACGTGAAGCAGAACATCGAGGGCGGCGCGGCGCTGCACGAGGCGCTGGCGCGCTATCCGGTGCAGTTCGACGAGCTGTATTGCAACCTGGTGCACGCGGGCGAGACCTCCGGTGTGCTGGATACCGTGCTGGACACGGTGGCGACCTACAAGGAGCGCACCGAGGCGCTCAAGAAGAAGATCAAGAAGGCGCTGTTCTACCCGATGATGGTGTTGGCGGTGGTCTTTATCGTCATCCTGATCATGCTGCTGTTCGTGGTGCCGGTGTTTGCCAAGACCTTCCAGGATGCCGGTGCCCAGTTGCCAGCGCCGACCCAGTTCCTGGTCAGTGCATCGGAGTTCATGCAGAGCTATTGGTACATCGTGATCGGGATCATCGCCGGCAGCATTGCCGGCGTCGTCATCGGCAAGAAGCGCTCGCCGAAGTTCGCCCACTTCCTGGATCGGGTCGCGCTGAAGATGCCGGTGATGGGCGATATCGTGCGCAATTCCGCGATCGCCCGTTTCGCCCGCACGCTGGGCGTGACGTTCCGCGCCGGCGTGCCGCTGGTCGAGGCACTGGATGCCGTGGCCGGAGCCACCGGCAGCATCATTTACGGCGATGCCGTGAGGCAGATGCGCGACGACATCTCGGTCGGCCACCAGTTGCAGTTGGCGATGAAGCAGACTGGCCTGTTCCCCAACATGGTGGTGCAGATGACCGGCATCGGCGAGGAATCCGGTTCGCTGGACGCCATGCTGTTCAAGGTTGCCGAGTTCTACGAGGAAGAAGTCAGCAACGCGGTCGACACCCTGTCCACCCTGCTCGAACCGATCATCATGGTGGTGCTGGGCACCCTGGTCGGCGGCATCGTGATCGCCCTGTACCTGCCCATCTTCAAACTCGCCGGCACGTTCTGATTCTCTAAAGCCCCTCCCCGACGGCGGCTGTCTCTTGATCACATCCTGCATTGATGCAGAAGAGCCGGCGGGCAGTGCCCGCCCTACGACGCTGCGTTTTTTGGGCGGGCACTGCACGCCGGCACTTCTGCATCAATACAATATCTGATCAAGACCCAGCGCCACGCGGGGGAAGCGAATGCAAGCTCCCGTCGCTACTGAATGATTTGACGAAAAGCCGTGAGTTGATTTCAGACGTCACCTGGCCTGCATCAATAGAACGCACGATCCCATCCCTTCCAGCAAATTCCCGCCATGAGCCATCGCCTGCGCCACCTGACCACCCTGGAAAACCTGCCGCGCGAGACCATCGTGCGCCTGCTCGACCGCGCCGAGGCGCTGCGCGACGCCTGCGCCCACGGCACGCGCAAGCTCGACATCCTGGCCGGGCGCACGGTGCTGAACCTGTTTTTCGAGCCATCCACGCGTACCCGCACCTCGTTCGAGCTGGCCGCGCGGCGGCTCGGCGCCGATGTGGTGAACTTCGACATCGCGCTGTCCTCCACCAACAAGGGAGAGGAGCTTTTCGACACCTTGCACACGCTCGAAGCGATGCACCTGGACGCGATCATCGTGCGCCACAAGCAGTCAGGTACTCCGGATGAACTGGTGCGCCACGCGATGAGCGGCGTGTCGGTGATCAACGCCGGCGATGGCAACCACGCGCATCCCACCCAGGGCCTGCTGGACGCGCTGACCATCCGCCAGCACCGACCCGACTTCGAGGATCTCAAGGTGGTGATCTGCGGCGACATCAAGCATTCGCGGGTGGCCCGCTCGGACATCAATGCCTTCACCGCGCTGGGCGTGAAGGAGATCCGCCTGTGCGCGCCAGGCGAGCTCATGCCCCACGCGGACGAGGTCCCCGAAGGGCAGCGCTACGAGGATTTCGACCAGGCCATCGAGGGTGTCGACGCCGTAATCATGCTGCGCCTGCAGAAGGAGCGCATGGCGACCATCGAGCTGCCGGACGAGGCCGCGTACTTTGCCCACTACGGGCTGGACAAGCGACGTCTGGCACGCGCGGCCAAAGGCTGTCTGGTGATGCACCCGGGGCCGATCAATCGCGGCATCGAGATCGCCTCGGACGTGGCCGACGGCGCGCAATCGCGCATCCTCGAACAGGTCGGCAACGGCGTCTTCGTGCGCATGGCCGTGCTGAACGAGGTGCTGGCCCGCTAGGGACGCTCCGATCGATTCAACTCAAGCGCCCTCAACAGGTGCCCGACCATGCGGGCATAATGACTGCTGCAACTTTCACCACACCGGGAATCACCATGCGATCGACTACGCGCTATCTCGCGATGGGCCTGGCCAGCGTCATGCTGGCGGCCTGCTCGCACAAGGACAAGAACGCACCGCTGGCGTTCGTGCCTGCCGACACGCCTTATGTCGTGGCCAACCTGGACGTGCTGAACGACAGTACGCGCAAGGCGCTGCTCGCCCAGGCCGATGCCCAGTTGCCGTCCCAACTGGCGCAGATGGATACCGCAGCCGACCAGCTCGCGGAAGAGGACCCCGACGGCGCGCGCCTGCTGCGTGCGTTGCGTGCGGAATTCAAGGGCGACACGGTGGAAGGTTTCGCCAACTCCACCGGACTGGACCTGAAGGGCTATTCCGCGTTCTACGGGCTGGGCCTGGCGCCGGTGCTGCGCTTCCAGCTGAGCGACCCGGCGGCCTTCGAGGCCTTCATTGGCCGACTCGAGACCGCCTATGGCAAGAAGTTCGAGGCCGCCACCGAGGGCAAGCAGAGCTATCGCAAATACGTTTCTCCCGCGTCGGGAACCGAGCTGATCCTGGCTGCGGTCGGCAAGCAGGCCGTCGTGGCGCTGCTGCCTTCCAACCCGCCGCAGGCCATGCTGCGTGAAGCGCTCGGCCTGGATCGACCGCAGAAAAGCATGCAGGACGATGGCCGCCTGGCCACCCTGGCCAAGGCCAAGGGCTACAAGAAGTGGCTGGTCGGCGAACTGGACCTGACTCGTGCGCTGCCGCTGATGCTCGGCGGCAAGGATGCGCTGGCCGATTCCATGAGGAAGGCGCACGCCCAGGCCGAGTCGGCCAAGACCGGCGAGCCGGTGGCAAACCAGTTGCAGACCTCGCCAGCGTGCAACTCCGAGGCAGCCCGCATCGCCGCGCGCGTGCCGACGATCAGCTTCGGTTACACCCAGTTGGACGCCAAACACCAGGATGGCCGGGTGGACATCGCCCTGGCGGACGACATCAGCAAGGCATTCGCCGGACTCAAGGTGGATCTCCCGGGCCTGGGCAAAACCGGCATCGCACCGTTCGATCTGAGCCTGGCTCTGCCGATCTCCGAGCTGCGCACATTCTGGCTGGCCCAGGTCGACGCGGTGGCGACCAAACCGTTCACCTGCCCCGAGCTGACCGGCCTCAACGACGGTTTCGCCAAGCTTGGCCCGATGATGCAGAAGGCCGCTATCCCGCCGTTCGGCGACCTGCTGGGCGTGCGCATCGCGCTGGATTCGCTGACCCTGAACCCCAACTCCAGCCTGCCGACCTTCAGTGGCCGGCTGGTGCTGGCCACCCGCAACCCATCCGGCCTGCTCGCCATGGGCCAGATGATGGTGCCCGCGCTGGCCCAGTTGAAGCTGTCCAACGACGGCAAACCGGTAATGTTGCCCCAGCAGATGACCGGCATGCTGGGCCAACCCGCCTGGGTGGCCATGCGCGACAACGCGCTCACGCTCGGCGTGGGCGCCGGCGAGGAAGCCAAGCTTGCCGATACGCTGAAAGAGCCCGGCGGCAGCACCGGCCAGATGGCACGGATGCACCTGAGCGGCGCGATGTACCTGTCTTGGGTGCAGTTGATGCAGGACAAGGTCGACGCCATCACGGCCGCGGCGAAGGCGATGGGCAAGGGCGACGACTCGTCGAACGACAAGACCGACGAGGCAGCCGCAAGCTCGAAAGCCCAGTTCGACGCCATGAAACGGCAGGCCGAGCGCATCGACAGCATCGATGCCGAAATGCATGTCGACAACCAGGGAATGGTGATCACCAGCCAGACGGTGGTGAAGTGACCCCGCTGGCGTGATCGGATGATCCATGCACGAACCGGGGCGCTGCGGCGTCCCGGTTTTTTTCGCATGGCTCATTTGCAGCGAACGCATTGCCAACCTCGACCTGACGTCCTCTTCGCAATGCCTGTCGCCCGCTGAATCCAGATGCCTGCCGCGCACGCGAGATTCACGCGGCGACTGTTGCCATGGCCTCACGGACACCGGATATCGTGTCCGACTGTCTCCACGACAGCCCCTTCCCCACAAGAGAGATTTCCATGAACAACAAAACCCTGATCCGCCGCAGCATGATCGCCACTGGCCTGATGTTCGCCTTCGCTGCCGTACCATTCAGCCAGGCCATGGCTTTGCAGAGCAATGAAGCGATGCAGCACTCGTCGGATAACCAGACCGTGCCGGACAAGGCGGCGGACGCATGGATCACAACCAAAGTGAAAGCCGACCTTGGTACCACCAAGAACGTCCACGCCACCGACATCTCGGTCAGCACCAACGATGGTGTGGTGACCCTGAGTGGCGCGGTAGGCAGTGCCAACGAAAAGATGCTTGCCGTGGACGTTGCACAAAAGATCAAGGGCGTGAAAAGCGTGGATGCCTCCGGCTTGACCGTCAATGCGATGAAGTCGCACGAGTAAGGCCGCACAGCACGCCAGCGCCGAGCATGAGCAGCCGCTGACGCGGACGATGCCGGTGGTAGCACCACACACGGAAAAAGGAGCCTCACGGCTCCTTTTTCTGTCCGGACGAAACGCCTCAGCGATTGAGCAGGTTGCTGCCGCCGAAGTTCTGGTCGTCGGAAGACTCCTCCAGTTCCACCCCGTCCAGCCCCTGCGACAGGGTATGCGCATCGCCACCCTGGGCAAGCTTGATGCGCAGGCGCACCTCGTTGGAGCTGTCGGCGTAACGCAGGGCATCCTCGTAGCTGATCTCGCCGGCGTGATACAGCTCCACCAGCGCCTGGTCGAAGGTCTTCATGCCGAGCAGGGTGGACTCCTTCATCAGTTCCTTCAGCTTGTGGATCTCGCCCTGACGGATATAGTCCTGCGCCAACGGGGTGCCCAGCAACACCTCCACCGCGACCCGGCGGGCCTTGCCGTCCGGCGTGGGAATCAGCATCTGCGCCACGATACCCTTGAGGTTCAGCGACAGGTCCATCAGTAATTGCTGGCGGCGGTCTTCCGGGAAGAAATGCAGGATGCGATCCATCGCCTGGTTCGCGTTGTTCGCATGCAGGGTGCACAGCACCAGGTGTCCGGTTTCGGCGAACGCGATGGCGTGATCCATGCCCTCGCGGGTACGCACCTCGCCGATCATGATCACGTCCGGGGCCTGGCGCAGGGTGTTCTTCAGGGCACTGTCCCAGCTGTCGGTGTCGATGCCGACCTCGCGCTGGGTGATGATGCAACCCTCGTGCTTGTGCACGTATTCGATCGGGTCCTCGATCGTGATGATGTGGCCGGTCGAATTCAGGTTGCGATAGCCAACCATGGCCGCCAGCGAGGTCGATTTACCCGAGCCGGTGGCGCCGACGAAGATGATGATGCCGCGCTTGGTCATCGCCAGTTGCTTGATCACCGGCGGCAGGTTCAGCTCCTCGGTGGTGGGAATCTTCGACTCGATCCGGCGCAACACCATGCCCACGCAATTGCGCTGGTAGAAACACGACACACGGAAGCGTCCGACGCCTTGCGCAGAGATCGCGAACTGGCACTCGTGTGTCTTCTCGAACTCCTCGCGCTGGGCGGGTGTCATCACGTTGAGCACCATGTCGCGCGACTGCTGCACGCTGAGCGGGCTCTGCGTGATCGGCACGATCCGGCCCTGCACCTTCATCGACGGCGCCACGCCGGCCGTGATGAAGAGATCGGATGCCTTCTTGTGCACCATCAGTTTCAGGAACGAGGTGAAATCGAAGTCGCTCATGGCTTTACCCCGGAAATCCCACAAGGGGACTTCCTTGCAGTCGTCGGAAATGGGGAGTCGGGAATCGGTACGAGCAGTTTGCCGCACCATTTGCCGACGCGGTGGACCGGATGATCAAGCAATGGCAACGCATCGCGCAGGCAAACCGGGGGGACAGGCTGTTCACCATTCCCGATTCCCCGCTTCACTTGAAACTGTCCTTGTTCTTGGCGTAACCCTGCGCCTGTTGGCGTGTCACGACGCCGCGCTTGACCAGATCCAGCAGGCACTGGTCAAGCGTCTGCATTCCGAATTGCTGGCCAGTCTGGATCGACGAGTACATCTGTGCCACCTTGTCCTCTCGGATCAGGTTGCGGATCGCCGGGATGCCGATCATGATTTCGTGCGCCGCGATACGGCCGCCGCCGACTTTCTTCAGCAGCGACTGCGACACCACCGCACGCAATGACTCGGACAGCATCGAACGCACCATCGGCTTTTCGCCGGCGGGGAACACGTCGATGATGCGGTCGATGGTCTTGGCCGCCGAACTGGTATGCACGGTGGCGAACACCAGATGGCCGGTTTCCGCGGCGGTCAGCGCCAGGCGAATGGTTTCCAGGTCGCGCAACTCGCCGACCAGGATGAAATCAGGATCCTCGCGCAGCGCCGAGCGCAGCGCCTCGTTGAAGCCATGCGTGTCGCGATGCACCTCGCGCTGGTTGACCAGGCATTTCTGCGAAGTGTGCACGAACTCGATCGGGTCCTCGATCGTGAGCATGTGTCCGTATTCGTTCTTGTTGATGTGGTCGACCATCGCGGCCAGCGTGGTCGACTTGCCCGAACCGGTCGGCCCGGTCACCAGGATCAGGCCCTGCGGCTGCTCGATCAGCTCCTTGAACACGCGTGGGCAACCCAGGTCTTCCAAGGTGAGCACTTCGGACGGAATGGTACGGAACACCCCGCCGGCGCCGCGGTTCTGGGTGAACGCGTTTACGCGAAAGCGCGCCAGGCCGGGGATCTCGAACGAGAAATCGGTCTCGAAGAACTCCTCGTAATCGCGCCGCTGCTTGTCCGACATGATGTCGTACATCAGCGAGTGCACCTGCTTGTGTTCCAGCGCGGGGATATTGATGCGGCGCACGTCACCATCGACGCGGATCATCGGCGGCAGCCCGGCGGACAGGTGCAGGTCCGAGGCCTTGTTCTTCACCGAGAAGGCAAGCAGTTCGGCAATATCCATTAAAGTGGTTCCCCTCAACCGATCGTCTGGTGGTATGAATTCTGATGTCACCTGCGGGGATCGGGGCCCATGGCCTCCGCCTGGTGGCACCCGGTGCGCGACTGGCGCGCCGCAGCCCAACCGGACAAGCCACCCGAAATCCCCTTGTAGCCGGGTCGATACTACTCGGGCAGGTAGCTGTGCGGCCAGTCTTCCCCACTCATCATGCCGAAACGGTGGATCCGGTTTGTGCACCCGGTCGAAAATCGTGTCATCCGCGGCCGCGTCCAGCCATTGGACTCCGTAGACAGCATCCACAACCATGCGGGGTTGCCTGCGCGACGAGGCCGGCTCGGGTAAGGTAGGCGGCTGGCACCAACCCAAGGAGTCCTGCATGACACGACTAGCCTTCATCGGCGGCGGCAACATGGCGCGCAGCCTGATTGGCGGCCTGCTGAAGACCGGCATCGCGCCCGCCACCATCAGCGTCGCGGAGCCCCGGGCCGAGGGACGCGAGGCACTCGGACGCGACTTCGGGGTGGCCTGCTACGCCGAGAACAGGTTGGCCGTGGCCGAGGCCGAGGCCATCGTGCTGGCAGTCAAACCGCAGGTGATGCCGGCCATCCATGGCGAACTGCACGACATCCTGCAGCGCAACCGGCCGCTGCTGATCTCGATCGCCGCCGGCGTCCGGCTGGACCAGTTGGAACGTTGGTTCGGGGCCGGCCTGCCGATCGTGCGCTGCATGCCGAACACGCCGGCGCTGATCGGCAGCGGTGCCACCGGACTGTGCGCAAACAGCCGGGTCAGCCCGGCGCAGAAGGCGCAAGCCCAGCACATCCTCGACACCGCCGGCCTCACCCGCTGGATCGATGATGAGGCATTGATGGACACCGTCACCGCAATCTCCGGTTCGGCGCCAGCCTATTTCTTCGCCCTGGTCGAGGCCCTGGAGGAAGCGGCGGTAGCCCAGGGCCTGCCCCGCGACACCGCGCGAGCGCTGGCCGCGCAGACCTGTTTTGGCGCCGGGCACATGCTGACCGAGAGCGCCGAGGATCCCGCCGTACTGCGCCAGCGCGTCACCTCGCCGAACGGCACCACCCAGGCGGCGCTGGAAAGCTTCAGCGCCGACGGGCTGCCGCGCATCGTGGCCCGTGCCGTCGCCGCGGCTACCCGGCGCGGCGCGGAACTCGCCGCCGAACTGGACAAGCTGCCGTGAGCTATATGGTGAACGCACTGGCCATGCTGCTCGGGCTGGCCTTCGACGCCGTGGTCGTGCTGTTCCTGCTGCGCGTACTGGCCGAGGCGTGCCGCGCCGACTTCAACAACCCGCTGAGCCAGTTCATCTACCGCACCACCAACCCGGTACTGGCGCCGATCCGGCGCGTGCTGCCGAACTGGCGCCAGATCAACCTGGCGGGCCTGCTGCTGGCCTGGCTGGCGATGCTGCTCAAGCGCCTGCTGCTGTTTGGCCTGATCGGAATCATGCCAAGCTTGCCGGGCCTGCTGGTGCTGTCACTGGCCGAGCTGCTCGATTTCACCCTGCTGTTCTACATCGTGGTGATCTTCGGCTGGTCGCTGCTGAGCATGTTCGCGGTGGATCGCCGCCAACCCTTGCTGCGGCTGGCGGGGAGCATCGTCGCGCCGCTGCTGCGGCCACTCGACGGCAAACTGGTGCTCGGCCAGATCGACTTCGCGCCGATGGCGGTGATCATCATGCTGTACCTGGCGCGCATCCTGATTGCCGCGCCACTGCTGGACCTGGGGGCAAAGCTGGCGCTGGGGACCTGAGATCGCGTCTGTCGTCGCGGCCGCATGATCGGATCTCGATTGAATATCGCGACAAGAGCCGGCGGGCAGTGCCCACCCTGCAATCGCCACGCTGGGCGGACACTACCCGGCGGCTCTTCTGCATCCATTCCATGCCGCCGTCTTTGGCTGGCCGCCCGCCGCCACGTACAATCCCCGCTTTACTTCCGACCAAGCGCGCGCCTCGTGCGCGCCAGCGAGCGCCATCCCGATGGAAAAAAGTTTCGAGCCAGCCCAGATCGAGTCGAAGTGGTACGCGCGCTGGGAAGCCAGCGGTGTGTTCCAGCCATCGGGCCAGGGCGAGCCATACTGCATCCTGCTGCCACCGCCGAATGTCACCGGCACGCTGCACATGGGCCATGCGTTCCAGCAGACGGTGATGGACATGCTGGCGCGCTACCAGCGCATGCGCGGCATGAACACGCTGTGGCAGGTGGGCACCGATCACGCCGGCATCGCCACCCAGAAGATCGTGGAGAACCAGCTCGCGGCCGAACAGAAGACCCGCCACGACCTGGGCCGCGATGCCTTCGTCGAGCGGGTCTGGAAGTGGAAGGAGGAATCCGGCTCCACCATCACCCACCAGATGCGCCGCATCGGCGCCACCGCCGACTGGTCGCGCGAACGCTTCACCATGGACGAAGGCCTCTCCGCTGCGGTGCGCAAGGTGTTCATCGACTGGTATCGCGCGGGGCTGATCTATCGCGGCAACCGCCTGGTGAACTGGGATCCGGCGCTGGGCACGGCGGTCTCCGACCTGGAAGTGAACAGTGTCGAGCGCGAAGGCTCGATGTGGTACATCCGCTATCCCTTCAGCGAAGGCCCGATTGATGGCGTGAAAGGCATGACCATCGCCACGACGCGACCGGAGACCATGCTCGCGGACGGCGCGCTGGCCGTGCATCCAGACGACGAACGTTATCGCCACCTGGTGGGCCGTTACGTCGACCTTCCGTTGTGCGACCGCCGGATTCCAATCATCACGGACGATTACGTCGAACGGGATTTTGGCAGCGGTTGCGTAAAAATCACTGGCGCTCACGACTTCAACGACTACGAGGTTGCCAAGCGCCACGACCTCGGCATGATCATCATCATGACGCTCGATGCGCACATGAACGACAACGCACCTGCAGCCTATCGCGGGCTGGATCGCTACGAGGCACGCAAAGCCGTGGTTGCCGACCTTGATCGCGGCGGTTTTTTGGTCAAGGTGGAACCACACAAACTGCAAATACCGGTAAGCCAGCGCTCGGACGCGGTGATCGAGCCCATGCTGACCGACCAGTGGTTCGTCGACCTCACCTCCGAGGTACAGGCCGACGGCCGCCCGGGCGGGCGCAAGGCGATCACCGAGCCCGCACTCCACGCCGTGCGCTCGGGCGAGATCAAGTTCGTGCCGGAGAACTGGAGCACGACTTACACCCAATGGCTGGACAACATCCAGGACTGGTGCATCAGCCGCCAGCTGTGGTGGGGTCATCGCATCCCGGCGTGGTACGACGAGGCTGGCGAGATCTTCGTGGGCGAAGACGAGGCTGATGCGCGCGCGCACGCGACCACTCCGCCGGTCGGTGCGCTGCGCCAGGACGAGGACGTGCTCGACACCTGGTTCTCCTCCGCCTTGTGGCCGTTCTCCACCCTGGGCTGGCCAGCCGACGGCCCGGTGAAGAACGAGCATGGCGACGTCGTGGCGAACTGGGAAAAGGACCAGATCTTCCTGCCCAGCGCGGTGCTGGTCACCGGTTTCGACATCATCTTCTTCTGGGTCGCGCGGATGGTGATGACGACGAAATACTTCACCGGGCGGATTCCGTTTCGCGAGGTCTACATCAACGCCATCGTGCGTGATGCGGAAGGCCAGAAAATGTCCAAGTCCAAGGGCAATACGCTGGATCCGCTCGACCTGATCGACGGCATCGAACTCGAACCGCTGGTGGAAAAATCCACCAGATCGCTGCTGATCCCGCAGGTACGCGCGAAAGTCGAGAAGCGCATTCGCAGGGATTATCCCTCCGGCATTCCGGCCATCGGCACCGATGCGCTGCGCTTCACCTTCGCCGCATTGGCCAGTTACAGCCGCACGATCAACTTCGACATCAAGCGCGCCGAAGGCTACAAGGCGTTCTGCAACAAGTTGTGGAATGCGGCGCGGTTCGTGTTGATGAATATGGAAGAAGCGGGAAACGGGGAACGGGGAACCGGGGACCTGCAGCCTGCAACAGAGGCGGAACGTTGGATCCTCACTAGGCTCAAGCAGACCCTGGTTGAAGTGGAGCAGCACTTCGTCACCTATCGCTTCGATCACCTGGCGCAGGCGCTGTACGAGTTTGTGTGGAACGAGTACTGCGACTGGTTCCTGGAGCTGTCCAAGCCGGCGCTAAACGGCGATGATGCCGCGGCCGCCGCGTCGACCCGGCATACCCTGCTGGTGGTGCTGGAAAGCGTACTGCGCGCGCTGCATCCGATCATTCCCTTCATCACCGAGGAAATCTGGGGATCGGTGGGCCCGAAGCTCGGCTTGACCGAGAGCAGCCTGATACAGCGACCGTGGCCACGCGCCGACGAGATGGTGGCCGACGACGCGGCGACGGCCGAGATCGAGTGGTTCAAGAGCGTGCTCTCCGGCGTGCGCAGGATCCGCTCGGAAATGAACATCCCGCCCGGCAGGACGATCCCGCTGTTGTTCGCCGACGGCGACGCCACCGATCACGCCCGGGTGGCAAAGTTTGCCGCCCAGCTGAGTTTCCTCGCCCGCACCGAAGCCCCGCAATGGATCGAAGCCGGTGCCGACGAACCGGCTGCCGCGGCGGCCGTGGTCGGCAGCTTGCGCGTGCTGATCCCGCTGGCCGGCCTGATCGACGTCGCGGCCGAGAAGGCCCGCCTGGCCAAGGAAATGAGCCGCATCGAGATCGAGATCCGAAAGTGCGAAGGCAAGCTGGGCAACGCCAACTTCGTCGCCAACGCCCCGGCCGAAGTCGTCGCCCAGGAACGCCAGCGCATCACCGACTGGAACACCACCCTCGCCGCCCTGCGCGAGCAGGCAAACAAACTGCAGAAGTAACGTAGGGCGGGCACTGCCCGCCGGCTCTTGCGTGTCGTACGCGAATCGGCGGGCAGTGCCCGCCCTACGTCGGCGCGAACAAGCAACCACGCAGTTCCCGGATAGCGATCGCCTATTGCTGGAGATTGCCGGCGGCAATCTCGAGCACCATCACAATCGCGTCCTCGCGCCCGTTTCGTGCGGGGTAATAGCGCGGGCGCACACCGATTGACTTGAACCCTACCGATTCATACAGGGTTTTCGCCAATGGATTCGACGGCCGCACCTCGAGGAAAATCCGCTCGACCCGGTTCCATTTCGTGATGTCGAGCAGCCGCACCAGCAGATGCCGGCCCAGACCGCGGCGGCGATACTCCGGACCGATGCACAGGTTCAGCAGGTGCGCCTCGCCCGCGCCCGTCGACAGAATGCCGTAGCCGGCGACCACCCCGTCCATGCACAGCACCCAACATGAGTGGCCGGCTTTCACGCAATCGCTGAAAATTCCCGGTGACCAGGGGAACTCATAGGAGCGCTTTTCCAGCGTGCTCACCGCGGGCAGGTCCTCCAGCCGCATGCCGCGCACCTGGATCACCGGCTTGATCACCGCGACCATGACTCAATCTCCTGCCCTGGCCAGGGCACGGCGCAGACTGCGCAGCGCATTCCACAAACGACGCTTTGCCGCGGCGCTGCCCAGCACCAGGCCCGGCTCGTCCGCCAGCACGATCAGTGCGTGGTTCATCACGTCTGCCGGCAGGACTCGCCCCAGCGCATGGGCCTGTGCTTCGCCGAACACCAGGTAGGCCCGCGCCACGGGTACCTCAGCCGCCAGTTGGCCCGATTTCACGCGAACGCGCGCCGCGCGCGCCAGCCACGCGCCACCCGCGCTGAGCGCGCGACCCAGCAAGTCGAGCTCGCGGGTGCTGCACTGCTCGGGCAAGACCACCACGCAGGCCAGACCTGCGCCGCTGACCACGAACTCCGGTTCAGGTGCCGGCGCGACCGGCGCGGCACGGCGCACCCAAGGTGTCAGCCCCAGCGCGCGCAGCACCCGAGCCCGATGAGCGGGCTTTGCGACCAGGCACGAATGCGCGCTCACGACACCCGGCGCCGTCCCCGGCGCCGATGGGCCAACCGTGCCCCGATCGTCCAGGTCGGGCCGGACAGCAGATACAGGGTGAAACTCACCAGCAACACCCGGGCCGGCGCCAGGTAAAGCAGGGCCAGCAAAAGCACAGCCACCACCATCCACGCGAAGGGCACGTTGCCGCGTTCTCCCATCGGCAACGACTTGAAACTGAAATAACGGAAACGACTGACCATCAGCAAGCCGGTAATCACCACGATCGCGGCACTGGCGAAGCTCAGCTCGCTGCCGGACCAGCCGGATTTCTCCATGGTCCACACGAACGACATGTTCACCGCTGCCGCGGCGGGACTGGCCAGGCCCTGGAAATAGCGCTTGTCGGCCACCCCGGCCTGGGTATTGAAGCGGGCCAGCCGCAGCGCGGCGCAGGCCGCATAGATGAAGGCGCAGGCCCAGCCCAGCTTGCCCCACAGTGGGCCCGTATCGTGCATGGCCGACAGCGACCACGTATACATCACCAGCGAGGGGGCCAGGCCGAAGCTGACCAGGTCGGAAAGCGAGTCATACTGGACGCCGAATTCGCTCTGGGTGCCGGTCATGCGCGCCACCCGGCCATCCATGCCATCGAGGATCGCTGCCACGAACACCGCCACCGCCGCCTCGATGAAATGACCACCAATACTGGAGATGATCGCGTAGAACCCTGCGAACATCGCTGCCGTGGTGAACAGGTTCGGCAGCAGGTAGATGCCTCGATGTCGGGGCGGACGGACGGGTATGGATTCGCTCATGAACCAGGATCGTGACGGAGTAGGCGCAGTGTAAACCATTGTTCGCTTGAGTCCGGGCCGCCGGAGTGTTAACTAGAGATGTCTGTTTTTTCCCTGATCTGGAGATCCCCCATGCACCGTTTGCTGATTGCCGTGGCACTGCTGCTGCTGGCCCCGCTGGCTACCGCCGAGGTCTACAAATGGACCGATGCCAACGGCACGGTGCATTACTCCGAAGCGCCGCCGGCACAGGGTACCAAGTTCAGCAAGGTCACCACCACCGGCACGGTGGAACCCCTGTCGAAACCGGCTGCCGAATCCGATACAGAAGACGCAAACACCAGCAATGAACCGGCCCCCGCGCCAAAAACGGTCGCCGACACCCCGGAAAACCGCAAGGCCCTGTGCGAATCGCTGAAGTCCAACCTCGCCACCCTGCATGGCAGCGGCCCGGTGCTGATGGAGAAGGACGGCAAGCAAAGCGCTCTGGATGCAGCACAGCGCAAGCAGCAGATCGACACCGCGCAGGCCCAGTACGACGAGTATTGCCAAGGCAATTGATCGGCAACGCCCGCACTCCGGCGGCGGCGCGCGGCTACAATAGACGCTTTACTCCAACGCCGGAATTGCACGCATGCGCCTCAGCCAATTTCACCTGGCCACCGTCAAGGAAGTTCCCGCCGACGCCGAGATCGCCAGCCACCGGCTGATGCTGCGCTCGGGCATGATCCGCCGGCTCGCCTCGGGACTGTACACCTGGAGCCCGCTGGGCCTGCGCGTGCTGCGCAAGGTCGAGCGCATCGTGCGCGAGGAAATGGACCGTGCTGGCGCCATCGAGATGCTGATGCCCTCGATCCAGCCGAAGGAGCTGTGGGACGAAACCGGCCGCTGGGAAAAATTCGGCGGTCAGTTGCTGAAGATCAAGGATCGCAAGCAGCAGGAATTCTGCTACGGCCCCACCCACGAGGAAGTGATTACCGACTTCGCCCGCAACGAGCTGAAAAGCTACAAGCAGTTGCCAGTCAACTTCTACCAGATCCAGACCAAGTTCCGCGACGAGATCCGCCCGCGTTTCGGCGTGATGCGCGCACGCGAATTCCTGATGAAGGACGCCTATTCGTTTCACCTGTCGCAGGAATCGCTGGCCGAAACCTATGCCGTGATGTATCAGGCTTATGTGCGCATTTTCACCCGTCTTGGCTTGACCTTCCGCGCCGTGCAGGCTGATACCGGCGCGATTGGCGGCAATGCCAGCCACGAGTTCCAGGTGCTGGCCGATTCAGGCGAGGACGCGATCGCATTCTCCGACCAGTCCGATTACGCCGCCAACCTGGAGAAAGCCGAAGCACTGGCACCCGCCGCCAGCCGCCCGGCCGCCACGGCTCCGTTACAGAAGGTGGACACCCCAACCCAGAAAACCATTGCCGATATCGCGGGCTTCCTCGATGTTTCGCCGCGGCAATGCGTGAAAACCTTGCTGGTACGTGGCGTCGATGGCCTGGTCGCGTTGTGCTTGCGTGGCGACCACGAGATAAACGAAGTCAAGGCCGGCAAACTGGCCGAACTGCCCGGTGCGTCGGTGCTGGCCAGCGAGGAGGAAATCCTCGCCATCTGCGGCACCCGCCCCGGTTTCATCGGCCCGGTCGGCCTGCCCGACTCGATTCCGGTCATCGTCGACCGCGACGCGGCGGTGCTGGCCGACTTCGTCTGCGGCGGCAATGCCGACCGCACCCACTACATCGGCGCCAACTGGGAGCGCGACGCGCGCATCACTCGCGTCGTCGATCTGCGCAACGTGGTCGAGGGCGATGCCTCGCCGGACGGCAAGGGCATCCTGCACCTTGCACGGGGCATCGAGGTAGGCCACGTATTCCAGCTCGGTCGGAATTACGCCGAGGCGATGAATGCGACGGTAATCGACGAAAGCGGCAAGGCGCAGGTGATGACGATGGGCTGCTACGGCGTCGGGGTGAGCCGCATCGTCGCCGCCGCCATCGAGCAACGCCATGATGCGGCCGGGATCATCTGGCCCGAAGCCATGGCGCCTTGGCGCGTGGCAGTCTGCGTAATCAACCCCAAAAATGCCTCCGTGGCAGTCAACGAAGCCGCCGAAGCCCTGTATCAGGCCTTGAGTCAACGCGGCATCGAAACCCTGCTGGATGATCGCGGATTGCGCCCCGGCAACATGTTCGCCGACATGGAGCTGATCGGTATTCCGCACCGCGTGGTGGTGAGCGAACGCGGCTTGGCCGCGGGGACGCTCGAATATCGCGGTCGCGAAGATAGCGAAAACCGTACGTTCAGTCAGGACGAATTGTTTGCGCTGCTGGGCTGATACATGTCGCTTGCGGTAATCGGATACCGGCATATCCCGGGGAGCGAAACGATTTGATAATCGTGCCGAATATGAAGTCCGGTGTATTCGGTGTGATCGCGTGCCTTTACAAATATTTGGTAAATCGGCGAAAATCCCGCAGCAGTCAACATTCAGCGCGTCCAAACTGCTCCAATAATCGTGACGCGATTTACCTTCCCCACCTCGGAGTCCATACATGGCCGTCGATATCAAGAATCTCAATCACAACCAGCTCACCGACCTGATCAGCAAGGCGCAGTTGCGCCAGGACGAGCTGCACAAGGAAAAGGTCGTCAAGCTGCGTCAGAAGATCAACACCCTGATCAAGACCGAGGGTTACACCTTCGAGGATATCTTTGGCACGCCCCGCAAGACCAAGCGCAGCGGCGGCAAGGTTCCGCCGAAGTACCGCAACCCGGCCAATCCGGCGCAGACCTGGTCCGGCCGCGGCAAGCGCCCACACTGGTTCACCGACGCGCTGAAGGCTGGCAAGAAGGAAAAGGACCTGGCGATCTGATTGCTGTCATCCGCGCCATGAAAACGCCGGCTTCGAGCCGGCGTTTTTTTGTTCGTAGTAGCCAGCCAGCCCGTGCCCTTCGCCGAAGGGACACTGAGACCACGGCATGGGACCATGTGCAGCCTCCTCGCCGCCCCGGGGAGAGGCGCGAAGGTGCCACCGTACGGGCTCGCCATCGTCATGCGTGGGGTAGCGTGGAGATCTGCAACTGCGGCTACTCCTGCTCTAAAGGGAGCGGCGCGGGGACACCAGCAATTCACCGAACATCAACCCGGCGACCAGCGATACCAGCAAGGTCAGCACCAGCAAGGCCGTGTCCATGCCCAGCTCGGCGTTGCGATTGAGCAGGAAGGACATGCTCTGGAAACTGACGCTGCCGGGCACCAGCAAGATGATGCCCGGTTCGCGGATCACCGCACCGGGACGGTGCGCGTAGCGGGCGTAGGCGTTGGCCATCGCGCTCAGCAGGAAGCCGCCGAGGAATACCCCGAATGCGGCGCCAGACAATTTGCCGGAAATCTGGCCGCCCCAGCGCGTGGCCAGATAGCCGACCACCACTGCGCCCATCACGACCAGCCAGTCGCGGCGCGCGGCACGGAACAGGATGGCGAAGCCGAACGCACCGAGCAGCAGGAACGGAGTGTCCAACCAGGTGGGCAGGGGCGGCAGCACGTAGTCGCGCGCGTGGATACCCACGGCGGCGCACAGCTGGGTCGCCGCCACGGTGCCGAAAGTAAGCTTGAGCAACGTGGTCACCGCGCCGCCCATGCGCGCCACCCCGGAAACCAGGTGCTGGCTGGAAAGCTCGCGCACTGCGGTGGTCAGCGACATGCCCGGCACCAGCACGATCAGGCCGGCGAGCACTACCGCCTTGATCGCCAACGGCACGATGAACGCACTCACCACGATCGCGATGATGGTGGCCGCCATCGCACTGAGTGCCTCGCTGGCAATCGCCAGCCGCGGTCGGCGCGCCGCCAGCACCGTGATGGTGCCGATGACCAGGCCGATGAATCCCGCCGCCAGGAGATCCGGCCAGGAACTGTGCAGAAACAAGGCCACGATGCTGGCCGCGGACAGGCCATAACTGGCGATCAACGCCGCCTGCGCACGCCGGCTCTCCGGGCGCCCCAATTCGCGCAGGCGATGGAACCCCTCGCGCAGGTCGAGGTTGCCGGTGATCACCAGGTCGGCAATCCGGTCGGCCTCGCACAGCCGCGTGAGGTTCACGTCGCCCGGCGCCAGCCGCATCACCTGGGTGCTCTGCGCCACGCCCTCCTCGCCCTGGGCCAGGTCGGCGAAGGAGATGATGATGGCAGTGGGGCTGGACCACACGTCGGCGGCCAGGCCCATGCGTTGCGCCGCGCCGGCGATCGCGATCTCCAGCCGCGGCGCGGTAGTGCCGTACTGGTGCAGCCGGCGTGCCAGTTCCAGCAAGAACGCAATGCGCGTGGTCAGCGCGGCAGTCGCAAACGGCGACGACGTGACCTCGCCCGGGTTCATGCGCCCGCACGTACCTGCAGCGTGCTGCCATCGACGGCGATCACCTCGACCGTACTGCCGACCGGCAGGTCCGGCCCGGTGACCAGCCACTGGCCGTCACCCACGCGGGCCTTGCCGCGGCCGTTGACGATGGCCTCGATCAGTTCGTAACGCTGGCCGATCATCTGCTCGGCGCGGCGGTTGAGCCGCTCGCTGCCCGGCGCACGCCGCTCCAGCTTCGGTCGCAGCCAGCGCGCGTAGGCAAAGCAGGCGGCGAACGCGAGCAAGCCGAACACGATCGCCTGAATAAGCAGGCTCATCGACGGCACGAGCCACAGCAGCACGCCCATCGCCGCCGCCGCCAGACCGATCCACAACAGGAAATAACCCGGCGCCAGCAGCTCGCTGGCAATCAGCAGCAAGGCGAGGATCCACCATAGATAGTGCGCAGCAAGTTCCCACATGGTCGATGGCTCCCAGGTCAGCGCAGCGGCGGTTGCGTCGGTGTCAACGATTTCTGTTGCTGGCCCAGCGATTCCTTGGCCAGCTCGGCGATCCCGGCCATCGCGCCAATCACGCCGGTCGCCTCGATCGGCAGCAACAGCATCTTCTGGTTGGGCGAGTGGGCCATTTCCTTCAGCGCGTCGATGTAGTTGTTGGCGACAAAGTAGTTCAGCGCGTTGACGTTGCCGCTGGCGATCGCCTCGGACACCATGGTGGTGGCCTTGGCTTCGGCTTCTGCCGTGCGCTCGCGCGCCTCGGCGGCGCGGAACGCGGCCTCCTTGTCGCCCTCGGCAGACAGGATCACCGACTGCTTCTCGCCCTCGGCCTTGAGGATCGCCGCCTGGCGGAAGCCCTCGGCATCCAGGATGTTGGCGCGCTTCTCGCGTTCGGCCTTCATCTGCCGCGCCATCGCGTCGATCAGGTCGCGCGGCGGGGCGATGTCCTTGATCTCGATGCGGTTGACCTTGACTCCCCACGGATGGGTCGCCTCGTCCACCACGCGCAGCAGCCGCGCGTTGATCTCGTCGCGCTTGCTCAGGGATTCGTCCAGGTCCATCGAACCGAGCACGGTACGGATGTTGGTCATCACCAGCGCGAGCGAGGCCTGCTCAAGATTCGACACCTCGTACGCGGCCTTGGACGCATCGAGCACCTGGTAGAACACCACGCCATCGACCTTTACCACCGCGTTGTCCTTGGTGATCACGTCCTGGCTGGGCACGTCGAGCACTTGCTCCATCATGTTCACCTTGCGCCCGACCGCCTGGTAGACCGGAATCAGGAAATGCAGCCCCGGGCTCAGCGTCGCGGTGTATTTGCCGAATGTCTCCACCGTCCACTCGAAGCCCTGCGGCACGATGCGCACCAGCTTGACGATCGCCACCACCACCAGAAAAACCACGACCAGCGCGAGGATCTGTCCCATTGCTCTACCCCTTGTCCCTGAATGAAGTTCGCAGTATAGGCGAGTGGGCCAGTCGAGCCGCGGATTTTCGCGCCACGGCCACGCGCCGAGTTCAGGCTCGGCACCTAGTCTGGCCTTGCCTCACGGCCGCTGTCATCCTCACGTAACATTGCCATGCTGACATAGCGCGTGCACCCGACGGGCAACCCATGCAAAAGCGCATCCTGATCATCGAAGACGAGGCTCCGATCCGCGACATGGTGGCGTTTGCGCTGCGCCGGGCGGACATGATGCCGGTTACCGCCGGTGACGCCGCCGAGGCACAGCTGGCCATCGCCGAGGCGGTTCCCGACCTCATCCTGCTCGACTGGATGCTGCCGGGCATCAGCGGCATGGACCTGGCGCGGCGCTTGCGTCGGGACGAGCTGACCCGCGAGCTGCCGATCATCATGCTCACCGCCCGCGGCGAGGAGACCGACCGGGTCGCCGGCCTGGATGCCGGCGTTGACGATTATGTCGTCAAGCCCTTCTCAACGCGCGAGCTGGTGGCACGGATCAAGGCGGTGCTGCGTCGCAGCCAGGGCGAAGACAGCTCCGGCGTGATCGAGCTGGGCGGCCTGCGCCTCGACGGTCTGGCGCATCGACTCTTCGCCGGCGACGAGCAGGTGCATCTGGGGCCCACCGAATACCGGCTGCTGCATTTCTTCATGACACACGCCGAGCGCGTCTACTCCCGCGCGCAACTGCTCGACCATGTCTGGGGCGGCAGCGTGTACGTCGAGGAGCGCACCGTCGACGTGCATATTCGTCGCCTGCGCAAGACCCTGGAAGCATGGGGCCTGGACACCCTGATCCAGACCGTGCGCGGCACCGGCTACCGCTTTTCCGCCCAACCCGCGCCCGCGCGACCGTAACCCCGAAGGCGGCGCATGCGCAGCGCGAACATCAGGTTTTCCGCGAGGTCCGCAGCCATCCTGCTCGTTATCCTGGCGGTGGCTGCCACGCTGGCTGCACTGTGGGGGCTGGCATGGTGGGCATTCGGCGTAGCCCTCGGCGGCGAGATCATCGCGTTGTCGTGGCTGGCGTTTGAGGCGCAAGCCGGGGATCGCAGAGCACAGGCCACGCGACTCCGGTGGCGAGGACAGGGTAGGCGCGAACGTCGCCTGCTGGCCCAACTGCGCGACGTGCGCGACGCGGTGAGCTCGCTGCCCGATGCCGTGGTGTTGCTCGACCGTCAGGGCGAGGTGCGCTGGTTCAACGCGGCGGCAACCCGCCTGCTGGGATTGCGCCAGCGCCAAGGCGAACGCCCGCTGGCCGGGCAGATCGCTGGCAGCGAGCTGGGCGCATGGCTGCAGACGGACATGCGCCAGCCGGCCACCGACATGCCGGCACCAGCAGATGCATCGCTGCGCCTGAGCGTGACGATGATGCCGTTCGGCTCGCATCTGCGGCTGCTGCTGGCACGCGACATCAGCACGCTCAGCCGCCTGGAACAGGTGCGGCGCGATTTCGTGGCCAACGTATCGCATGAATTGCGCACGCCGCTGACGGTCATTCACGGTTATCTGGAACTGCTCGATCCGGAGGATGCGCCGGAGCTGGCGCCGGTGCTGCGGGAAATGCGCATGCAGTCGCAACGGATGGGGCAGATCGTCGAGGACTTGCTGACCTTGTCGCGACTGGAAACGCGCGAGGCCCTGCCCGACGAAGACGTGGCCATGCCTCCCTTGCTGGAGACGCTGCGCCGCGAGGCGGAAGCACTCAGCCAGGGCCGGCATGCGATCAGCGTCGAGCTGGGCACCGAGGTCCACCTGCGCGGTTCGCTCCACGACCTGCACAGTGCGTTTTCCAACCTGGTCAGCAATGCGGTGCGCTACACGCCGAGCGGCGGCGCAATCGTCATCGGCTGGCGGCAGAGGGCAGACGGAGGCGCCACGTTTTCGGTGCGCGACAGCGGGCTGGGCATCTCGGCGGAACATTTGAGCCGCCTCACCGAACGCTTCTACCGCGTCTCGTCCAGCCGGTCGCGTGAGTCCGGCGGCACTGGCCTGGGGCTTTCGATCGTCAAGCATGTACTCAACCTGCACCAGGCGCGCCTGGTGGTGGAAAGCGAGCCGGGCAAGGGCTCGACATTCTCCTGCGTGCTGGATGCCTCGCGCGTGCTGCAGCCAAAGAACAGTGAAGCGAGCGGGGACGACACGCCGGCCACGTGATGTCGCATGCCGTTGCCACGGTCGTCAGAACTTGACCTCGGCGAACAAACCCACCTCGTCGGTATTGACGTTTTGCACGTGCGGCAGAATCGGGGCCGCCACTGATCGCTCGCTTTTCTGGTGCTTGTACACGGCAGCCAGCTTGAAGCCCGGGGTGACCTGGTATTCGAGACCGACGTTGTAATAGACGTCGCTCGCCTTCGGATCAAGATGCTTGCTCAGACTGGCGTAGTCGTAGCGGGCGAACAAGGTGAAATCGTCGGCCAGGTTCACGCTGCCCCAGAACGAGTAACCATCGGCGTTGTCGGTCAGCGGACTCAACACATTGTTCCAGTTCTTCGCGGCGAAGTATTCACCACCGAGGCGGAACGTCTCGCTGGCGTAGGCCACCAGCACGTCACCGCGCCGCGCCGTGTGGAGCGCGTCGAGATTTTGCTTTTCTTCGCCGCGATTTCCGCTGTAACCGCCCACGGCGATGACCATGTTCTCGAACGGCACGAAACCGACGCGACCCTCGATGTCCACGCCCCGGCTGCGGCTCGGGTTCTTGTAGCCGTTGCCGTTGACGACCGACACGGCGTAGTTGAGGGCTCTGCCGGCACCGATGTCGCCACCCAGGTGCAGCCCCCAGTCGGCCGAATTGCCGTACTTCAGGCGATCGGTGATCGTCTTCTCGACATAGCGGAAACCATAGTAGTTCTCGACGAACCCGATCCACGGCATGTCCGCCGAGCCGGCGCGAAATACCAGCGCCTGATCGAACCGGCCCTGCACGTAGGCTTTCTTCACGAACAGATTGGTTTGACCGTCATGACTGACGTAACTGAAGTCGGTGGTGAGGTTGGCCGACCAGATGTCGTCGAAGCGGTGATCGATGCCCAGGTAGAAACGCTTCACATCGAGGCCGGTACCGGACTTGTCGGTCTTGCCGGTGTCGCTGTTGTCCTGGCTGATATGGGTGAAGTCGGCGTACATCCTGCCCGAGACCGAGGTGTCGTCGACGAGCTTTTCCAGCCTGGCAAGGCGGGCGTCTTCAGGTGCTGCGATCGTGCGACTGGCGACCGGCTGCATCTGCTCGCGCTGTTCCAGCGCGATCACTTTCGCCTGCAACTGCACAAGCTGCGACTTGAGCTCGTCAATCTCGCCGCGGTTGTCCGCCGTCGTCGTTTGATCCGGTGTCGGCGCGGCGAGGACACCGAAGCTGCTCATCCCCAGGGCGGCAGCGATGGCTGCCGCGAGCAATCTGGAACGCATGGAATTCTCCGTAGTGTTGGATGGGTCTGGTGGTCTCGGTCACAGCCGTTGGATCCCGATGGCCAACCGGATAAACCGAATAACGACAGCATGCCCATGCCTGTTTACCATTCCATGCGAACTCGATGACAGATTGATGACAGCGTTCGATCACTGTCATCTGCCTGAAACATTTCTCTCATTCGGCTGCAACACGAATGCCCTGAAATGGCGTCGTCCCTGCAACGACCCTGCCGAGGAGCCATCGTGTCGACCATCCATAGAACCTTCGTCGCAACCATCCTGATCACCGTGGCCGGCGCGTTTGGCACGATCTCCCGCGCCACCGACATCACCGGTGCCGGATCGAGCTTTGTCTATCCCGTCATGTCGAAATGGGCAGCCGCCTACGCCGAAAAAACCGGCGACCGGCTCAACTACCAGTCCGTGGGTTCGGGCGCGGGCATCGCGCAGATCAAGGCGGGTACGATCGACTTCGGCGCCTCCGACGCACCCTTGAGTCCGCAAGATCTCGAGAAGTCCGGCCTCGGCCAGTTCCCACTGGTGGTCGGTGGGATCGTACCGGTAGTCAACATCGCCGGCATCCAGTCCGACCAGATCACGCTCGACGGTCCGACCCTGGCGGCCATCTTCATGGGCGCGATCACCCGCTGGAACGATCCGAAGATCGCCGCGCTCAACAGCGAACTGAATCTTCCGGCCGGCAAGATCACCGTCGTGCATCGCTCGGATGGTTCGGGCACCAGCTACAACTTCACCAACTATCTGGCCAAGGTCAGCTCCGCATGGGCCTCGCAGGTGAAATTCGGTACTGCCGTCGACTGGCCTGTCGGCGTGGGCGGCAAGGGCAACGAGGGCGTGTCGCAGTACGTCAAGCAGATCAAGGGTTCGATCGGCTACGTCGAATACGCCTATGCGGTGAAGAACGAGATCAGCTGGGTAGCCATGAAGAACGCCAGCGGCCACGTGATCAAGCCCGGCGCCGAGGCCTTTGCTGCTGCCGCAGCCACCGCCGACTGGTCACATGCGCAGGACTTCAACCTGGTGATGACCAACGCGCCGGGCGCCGGGGCGTGGCCGATCGCCGCCACCACCTGGGCGGTCATGTACAAGCAGCCGCGCAGCCCGGAACGCAGCGCGGTCGCCCTTGATTTCTTCAAGTGGGCGTTCGCACACGGTCAGGCCGACGCCGTCGCGCTCGATTACGTGCCACTACCGGACACCCTGACTCGCCAGATCGAGGCGTACTGGACCGCCGAGTTCAAGCGGTGAACGCTCCTGCACACACTTCCATAGCCATTGCATCGACAGGGAATCTTCGTGGCCACCCCAGCCATCAGCATCGACTCGACACCTGACTTGCCGGAACGGCGCAGTCGCCGCGACGCCCGCAATGACCGTCATTTCGGCTGGCTGCTGAAAGCGTGCGCGCTGCTGGTGCTGGTCTCGCTGCTTGGCGCTGCCGGCGCAACCTTGTGGGGTGGCCGCGAGGCCTTCGCCACTTTCGGCTGGCATTTCCTGGTCAGCACGGAATGGGACCCGGGCAACGATGTCTACGGTGCCCTGGTGCCGGTCTACGGCACGCTGGTCACCTCGTTCATCGCGCTGCTCATCGCCGTCCCGATCAGTTTCGGCATTGCCGTGTATCTGTCGGAAGTCGCGCCGGCCTGGTTGCGTGGGCCGGTTGCCGCGGCGATCGAGTTGCTGGCCGGCATTCCCTCGATCATCTATGGCATGTGGGGCCTGTTCATTTTTGCGCCGTTCTTCGCCGCCCACATCAAGCCCTGGCTGACCAACTACCTGGGCAACGATCCGGACGACGGCCAGCTTTCCTGGGTGGCGCAGCACCTGCCTTTCGTCGGCAAGCTGTTCGGCACCAGCTACCCGTTTGGCGCCAGCGTGCTGACCGCTGGCATCGTGCTGGCCATCATGATCATGCCGTTCATCACCTCGGTGATGCGCGAGGTGTTCCTGACCGTGCCGGCGCGACTGAAGGAGTCGGCCTACGCGCTGGGCTCGACCACCTGGGAAGTGTCGTGGGACATCGTGCTGCCGCATACCCGCTCGGCGGTGATCGGCGGCATTTTCCTGGGGCTGGGACGGGCGCTGGGCGAAACCATGGCGGTGACCTTCGTGCTCGGCAACGCGATGAACCTGTCTGCCTCCCTGCTCGACCCGGGCGCCTCGATCGCCTCGACCATCGCCAACCAGTTCGGTGAAGCGGCGGGCCTGCAGAAGTCCACCCTGATGGCGCTTGCCTTCCTGCTGTTCGTGGTCACCTTCATCGTGCTGCTGATCGCGCGCCTGATGCTCAACCGGCTGGCCACCCGGGAGGGCAGCCGATGAACGCACGTTACCTGCGCCGGCGCGTAAGCAACGCCATCGCGATGGTGCTGAGCGTGATCGCCACGCTGATCGGACTGGGCTTCCTGGGCTGGATATTGTGGGAGACGCTGCGCCAGGGTATCGGCGCGCTGAATCTGAAACTGTTCACCACGATCACCGCCCGCGGCGCCGACGGCGGTCTGTCCAACGCCATCGTGGGCAGCCTGGTCATCGACCTGGTGGGCATCACGCTCGCCACGCCGATCGGCGTGCTGGCCGGCACCTGGCTGGCCGAATACGCCCACCGCACCCGGCTGGGCGAGACGATCCGTTTCCTCAACGACATCCTGCTCTCGGCACCATCGATCGTGCTGGGTCTGTTCGTCTACGCCATCATCGTGTTGCCCAGTACTGCACTGACCAACGGCGGAACCAGCTTCTCCGGTTTTGCCGGTGGCGTGGCGCTCGCGTTGATCGCGCTGCCGGTGATCGTGCGCACCACCGACGAGATGCTGCGGCTGGTGCCTTCCACCTTGCGCGAGGCCGCGCTGTCGCTGGGCGTGCCGCAGTGGAAGCTGACCACCCAGATCCTGATCCGCTCCGCCCGCTCCGGCATCGTCACCGGGGTGTTGCTGGCACTGGCGCGCATCAGCGGCGAAACGGCGCCGTTGCTGTTCACCGCGTTCGGCAACAACTTCATGACCTTCAACCCGCTGCACAAGATGTCCAGCCTGCCGCAGATCATCTACCAGTACGCCAACGACCCCGGCGCCGACATGCACGCGCTGGCGTGGGCCGGCGCGTTCGTGGTGACCATGTTCGTGCTGGGGCTCAGCCTCGCCTCCCGCCTCGCCTTTTCCCGTACCAGGGTGTCCCATGATTGAGAGCATCGTCGCCGACACGTATCCGCCAGCCGCCAGCTTGATCCATCCGCTTGCCAGGACCAGGCTTACGGTCCGCGACCTGCACTTCCACTACCACGATTTCCATGCGCTGAAAGGCATCAGCATGGAGATTCCCGAGAAGCAGGTGACCGCCATCATCGGTCCGTCCGGCTGCGGCAAGTCCACCCTGCTGCGCGTGTTCAATCGCATCTATGCCATCTATCCCGGACTTCGGGCGACGGGAGAAATCATGATGGACGGCGAGAACATCCTCGACCCGCGTTACTCGATGAATCGCCTGCGCAGCAGAATCGGCATGGTGTTCCAGAAGCCGGTCCCGTTCCCGATGACGATCTTCGAGAACGTCGCCTACGGTATTCGCCATCACTACAAACTGTCGAAGGCCGACCTGGCCGAGCGGGTGGAGGCGGCGTTGCGCAGCGCCGCCCTGTGGGACGAGGTCAAGGACAAGCTCAAGCAGAACGCGCTGGGCCTGTCCGGCGGCCAGCAGCAGCGACTGTGCATCGCGCGGGCGATCGCCCTGAAACCCGAAGTGCTGCTGCTCGACGAACCCACCTCCGCGCTGGACCCGATCGCCACCGGCCGCATCGAACAGCTGGTGGAGGAACTGAAGAGCCAGTTCACCATCGTCGTCGTCACCCACAACATGCAGCAAGCCGCACGCTGTTCCGACCAGACCGCGTTCATGTACCTGGGCGAGCTGGTCGAATTTGACCAGACCGAGAAGATCTTCACCAAACCGGACAGGAAGCAGACCGAGGATTACATCACCGGCCGTTTTGGCTGACTTCCCCTCCCTCTCCCCGACCTGTCTATTGATCAGATCTCAATTGGATACCGCGGCAAAGCCGGCGGGGCGGGGCCCCCCCCCAAACCACCCAAAGGTTGTCGGGGGCACGCACCCCCCCCCTAGACCAAAATAACAAG
>JACDJC010000992.1_pt1 | contig 27985 bp, 27 predicted proteins | sample 7454191 | NCBI WGS metagenome assembly JACDJC01 (sample SAMN14253291, study PRJNA609438) | sludge metagenome | isolation source: sludge after 25d culture with pyrite and EDTA | collected 2018-12-20 | reverse complement strand
TCCGAGTCGTAACCGAAGGAATACACACCCTTGCTCTCGGCCACCTGGATCACGGCCGGGGAGTCCGTGTGCTTGTTCAGGATGTCGGCCCCCTGATTGATGAGCGTCTCGGCGGCCAGGCGCTCCTTGCCGGGGTCGAACCAGCTGTTGATGAAGACGACTTTCACGCGCGCCTCGGGCTTGACTTCGTGCAGGCCGATGGTGAAGGCGTTGACCCCGCGGATGACCTCGGGGATGGGATAGGGGGCGACATAGCCGATGACGTTGCTCTTGGTCATGTGCCCGGCGATCAGGCCGGTCAGGTAGCGTCCCTGCACGAAACGCGGCATGTAGGTGCCCACATTGTGGGCCAGCTTGTAGCCGGTGCACATCTCGAAGATGGTATCCGGGAATTGCTTGGCCACCCGCATGGTCGGGTCCATGTAGCCGAAGGACGTCGTGAAGATCAGCTTGTTGCCCTTGGCGGCCAGTTCGCGGATGACGCGATCGGCGTCCGAGCCCTCGGCCACGTTTTCCACGTAAGTGGTCTTCACCGCGTCCTCGCCCAGCGCCTCGATGATGGCCTTGCGCCCCAGGTCGTGCTGGTAGGTCCAGCCGAAATCCCCCGTGGGACCCACATAGACAAAGCCGATCTTCAGCGGGCCGCCGGTGGCGGCCAGCGCGAGGCCCGGCCAGTTGCCCGCGCCGACGACAGCCGACGTGGCCGCCATGGTCTTCAGTAAATTTCTGCGTCTCTTGTCCATCTTTTTGCCTCCGAAAAGTTCGTCAGGGACACGGGCCCACGCCGGGGTTCGTGCGTCAATACTGCATTCAATCCACCCGCAAGTCCAGTCCAGGAAAACAACGCCCTGCAAGCCGCTTGCGTTCGCGGGGGACTCAGGAGGTCGGATGAAAAGGCTTGCCCAGGGACACCGGAGTATTCAGGAGCACGCGCGTGCGATCCATGGAAATGAACACCAGCGCGACGATGGTGATCAGATAGGGCAGCATGGCCAGGAAATCCGGCGCAATGCCGATGCCCATGGACTGCCCCTGATACTGGAACACCGTCAGAAAACCGAACAGGTAGGCTCCCACCAGAACGAGCCCGGGGCGCCAGGTGGCGAACACCACCAGCGCCAGCGCGATCCACCCGCGACCGGCCACCATGCCTTCTTGCCACAGGGGCGTGTACACGAGCGACAAATAGGCGCCGCCCAGCCCGCCCAGCGCCCCGCCAAACAGGATGGCCAGATAGCGCATGCGCACCACGGCGTACCCCTGGGAATGGGCCACGTCCGGCGATTCCCCCACCGCACGCAGCTTCAGTCCGGAACCGCTGTGGTACAGATAGACATAGATCCCCAACGCCACCAGCCAGGAGACATACACCAGGGGATCATAGGAAAACAGCACCTTGCCGACAAAAGGCAGGTCGCTCAGGCCGGGAATGGGCCAGGATGGAATGCTGGTCAGCGAAACGCCGGTGTAGCTCTTGCCCATGAAGGCGCTCAGGCCGGTGCCGAAAATGGTCAGCGCCAGCCCGGTGGCCACCTGGTTGGCGACCAGATGCTGCGTGATGACCGCAAACAGCAGCGCCATGAGCGCCCCGGCTGCCATGGCTGCCAGCAGCCCCAGGGCCGGGCTGCCTGTGGCCACCGCCGTGATGAAGCCCGCCACCGCCCCGATCAGCATCATGCCCTCCACCCCCAGATTGAGCACCCCGGAGCGCTCCACGACCAGTTCGCCCATGGCCGCCAGCGCCAACGGGGTGCCCGCCTGCACCGTGGATACCAGCGTCGCCACCAGAATGCCATCCACCATGTCAGCCCTCCACCGGGTGATTTGCCGGGGCCGTGCGCACGATGCGCACCCGGTAACGGATCAGTACATCCGCCGCCAGGACCAGGAACAGCAACAAGCCCTGGAACACACCCGCCACCGCGCTGGGCAGATGCAGCGAGATCTGCACCTGGTCCCCACCGACATACAACAGGCCGACGAGCAGGCTGGCCAGCAGCACACCCACGGGTTCGAGTTGCCCCAGAAAGGCCACGATGATGGCCGTAAAGCCGTAGCCCGGCGAAATGGATGGCTGCAGTTTGCCGATCATGCCGGCGACCTCGAACAGCCCGGCCATGCCCGACAGGGCGCCGCCCAGCAGCAGCGTGCTCCAGACCATGCGCGTGCGGCTGTAGCCGGCGTAGTCGGCCGCGCGTGCGGACAGGCCCGAGACCTTTGCCTGAAAACCGAAGAACATGCGGTGCATGAGCAGCCAGGCCAGCGGCACCACCAGGATGCTGGCCACGGTGGCAATGTTCAGCAGTGTGCCCGGAATGATGGGCGCGAGCGTGGCCGCATCCCCGAACGTCACGGTCTGCGGAAAGTTGTAGCCCTGGGGGTCGCGCCACGGGCCATGCACCAGGTACTGCAGCAGATGTTGCGCCACATACACCAGCAGCAGGCTGGTCAGGATCTCGTTGGTATTGAAGCGTGTTTTCAGCAAGGCGGGGATGGCCGCCCAGAGGGCACCACCCGCGGCACCCGCCAGCGTCATGAGGGGCAGCAGCCACCACCCCCCCTGATCGTGGAACAGCAGCGCCAGGCCACCACCGCAGATGGCCCCGACGACATACTGCCCCTCGGCGCCGATATTCCATACGTTGGCCCGAAAGCCGATGGCCAGCCCCATGCTGATCATCAGCAAGGGGGCGACCTTCAGCAGCCAGGTGGTGACCCCGTACACCGAATTGATCGGGCTGATGAAAAATTCATAGAGCGATGCCAGGGGATCGCGGCCCAGCGCGGCAAACAGGATCCCGCCCAGCACAACGGTCAGTGCCGCCGCCAGCAGCGGCGAGACCACCCGCATCAGGCGCGAGTGCTGAAGCCGCGGTTCAAGCATCAACCGCATGACGATCCCCCTGTGTGTCGGCCTGCAGCGCCGCGTCCGGAAGGCCGGCCATCCAGCGCCCGATGGCATCATGATCGGCCTCGTGCACGGCCACGACCCGCGACAGGCGTCCTTCGTACAGGACGGCGATGCGGTCGCAGATCTCGAAGAGCTCATTCAGATCCTCGGACACCAGCAGGATGCCGGCGCGACCGGTGGCGGCCTGATCGATCAGGGCCTGGCGAATCACGATGGCCGCCCCGACATCCACCCCCCAGGTGGGATTGGCCGCCAGCAGCACCCGGGGGGCCAGCAGGATTTCCCGCCCGATCACGAACTTCTGCAGATTGCCACCGGACAGGCTGCGCGCCTCGGCATCCAGGCCCCCCGCCACCACCTGAAAAGTCTGCATGATCCGCTCGGCCATCCGGCGTACGGCCGCGCGACGGATGAAGCCATGGCGCAGCAGCCCCTTCTGGTAGGCCGTCAGGAAGGTGTTGTCGACCAGTGAAAGCTCTGGCACCGCCGCGCGACCCAGACGTTCCGCCGGGGCAAAACCCAGGCCCAGCGCCCGGCGCGTGGCAGGGCTCAGGCTCCCGACCGCGCGGCCGTCGATCCGCAGCATGTTGGCCGCGATGCCACGCCGCTCGCCCGACAAGGCCGCCAGCAGTTCCTGCTGGCCGTTGCCGGCCACTCCGGCAATGCCGACGATCTCGCCATAACGAACGGACAGGTTCAGATGGTGCAGCGCAGTGCCGAAAGGTTCTGCAGGGCGACAGCTCAGGTCATCGAGCTGCAGGCAGACGCTGCCGAGTTCGGTGCGGTCCTGGCGCGCCTTCAGCGTGGGGGGTTCGGTGCCCATCATCATGCGGGCCATGCTGTGGGCACTTTCGGTCCGCGGGTCACAGCGCCCGACCAGCCGGGCCGTGCGCAGCACGGTGGCCGCGGTACACAGGGTGCGGACTTCTTCGAGTTTGTGGCTGATGTACAGAATGCTGCGTCCGCCCTGCGCGAATCGCTGCAGCGTCTCGAACAGCAGATCCACTTCGCCCGGCGTCAGCACCGAGGTGGGTTCGTCCATGATCAGCAGTTGCGGATTCTGCAGCAGGCAGCGCACGATTTCCACCCGCTGGCGCTCACCGACCGACAGGCCATGCACATGCTGATCCGGCCGTACCGACAGATGGTATTCCTGCGAGACCGCCGCGATGTGCTCGGACAGGCGCCGCAACCCGCCGGTATGGCGCAGGCCCAGGGCGATGTTCTGCGCCACCGTCAGGGTTTCGAACAGGGAAAAGTGCTGGAACACCATGCCGATGCCCAGGCGCTGGGCCACCAGCGGACTGTTCACGCGCACGGGCTGGCCCTGCCACAGGATCTGCCCGGCATCCGGCCGGATGACCCCATAAATGCATTTGACCAGCGTACTTTTGCCGGCACCGTTTTCCCCCAGCAATGCGTGGCGCTCGCCAGGCAGGATGGTCAGATCCACCTGGTCATTGGCCAGTGTGCCGGGATAGCGCTTGCTGATGCCGCGAAGCTCCAGCAGGGGCGTCGAGGCCGAAGGGGGAGCCTTCGCCGCGCCCATCAGATGCTGCATCGGATCCTCCGTCTGACGTGGTGGCTCATGATACCTGTGCAGCCCGGGGGGGCCGGAATCGGGATATACCCATAGACAATGGTTGTTGACGGTTCGGGGCCACGCAAGCCCGCCGGGATTCTGGCATGACCAGGGTGGGAACGAATGGGTGCCGGTGCCACGCGGCCGTGCCCAGTTGCAGATCGAGGGAGAGGACTCGCCGGTGGCGCACCAATAGGCTGCCCGAGTAGCCACCACCACAAAAAAAGCCAGTGATCATTAAATACTCTTGTTCTAAAATGTAAGGGTTGACCGGCTCGACAACAACCGCGGTGGTCAATTGCGAACCGGTGGCGACTTGAGGAGACACGAGAATGGACACGAAAATCTCACTCCAGAGCCGGCGCAATATCCTGCTTTCGGCCACGGCAGGAATCGGGCTTAGTGCTGCGTGGGCAAGGTCGGGCTTTGCTGCTCAAGTTCAGGAAATCTCTGACGACGATATCGCCGCACTTGCGGGAATCGGCATGGTGATGGACAGAGCGGAAACAGCGTTCATCGATTTTGTACTTTCCCAGGAATTGCTGGATCCAGAGATAGAAAAATACATCCATGAGCTGCTGCCAAAGCTGATTGCGGACTTGGCAAAATATGGGGTGCTTCTCTTGGTCCTTCACGATCAGGTCGACTTGGCTCAAATGATGCTGAAGCTTGATCTGAATATCAATCTGATTCCTGACGGCAAGGAACTGCCCGCCCCGCTGCAAGGAATCCGAGTCAAGCCACAAAAGCCGTGTAGCGAGGTCTTCGAAACAATTCTTTTGGATACCCTTGGTTTCGACGATGATGCCAGAAAAGGTTTCAGAAGCTTCATGAAAGCGATGCGTCTCGAACCTCTCATGCGGGAAATCGCCGAAGCAGCGGAGCGTCAGGATTGGCCCCGCGTCGCACTGCTGCTCCGGAAATTCCTCATCAAGGCATTCGGCCGGGAGGCGTTAAGAATCCTGGAAAACTCGATCAGTCGGGAAGCACTCAAGAAAACCCTTGGGATCTTGGCAAGTCGCTTTGTTCCCTTTATTGGGTGGGCTCTTCTGGGTATCGATCTTATGATGGCTCTTCACAAGAACTGGTCCAGTCTCGATGCATGCCGCCTCTGACTGATACGTGATGAGACACCGATAATTAAATACCATCCGGATATCACAGCAGACACGCGCTGGTTCAGCGGTGCGCCGCGTGCTCGCAGGGGGACATTCGACATCTTGCGCGTGACCAACCCATCCGAAACCATGAATCAGCGCGTGCGGATCCGTGCAGCTCGTCCGAAGGCATGGGTTCATAATCCGTATCAGGCCGCACGACCGCAATTTTGCAAGACCGCATTTTTTATTTCTTTGGCGGGGATTATCGGCCTTCCACCTGGCTGTCCATAGGAAAGGCCGAACAGGTCGGACAAGTCGGAACATTCTGGTAACACAAAGCGTCCTGTTCAAATCCATGGATAACGCCTAAGCTTGATCCTGCCTGACTATATTGAATGCGCTGCATGAAATGAGAGGCGCAATGGGGGGGAGCAACCATGGCAGCTGATCCTTCTGAGGAAAGTCTGGACTGCGTGCAAGCGGATGATCCTGACAACAGGCAGCTTGTTCGTGCGGACCTGATGCTGCAATCCGTGGGGACGGCAACGCCCCGGGCGGCGGCAGTCATCGCCGAAGCCCTGGCTCTGCCGCGCGAATTCGTGGTGGATGCGATCTACCGGGCACCAGCAAGGCTGCTGGCGGATCTACCCGCAGCCGATGCCAGGCGCCTGGCCTGTATGCTCGATCAGCTCGGCTTGCAGACGGAGGTGGTCAGAGCCGGCACGGCTCCAGCCCGTGGTGCGGTGTACGACCTCGCCGTGGTGATGAATGATCCGCTGCGCACCCCGGAGGTCGCGCAGGCATTGGGCCGGTTTCTGGGCATGTCCGCACAATCGGCCCTTGACCTCGTCCTGACACCACCCGGTATTGTCCTGGGCAATGTCACCCAGCCAACCGTGGACGCGCTGGCCTCGGTGGTTCCCGATGGTGCGGCAACTTTGATCGCATCCAATCCCGATGTCGCCCGCTATGCCCTGTTTGCAGCAGAATTGCCGCCAACCCACCGCGCGGCGATCCAGCCGCTGTTGCCGCACAGCCAGGTTGCCGGGGCGTCCGGTGGCCCGTTGAGTTGCTTCGACCTGGCCAAATCCGATGCGGACACCTTGTGGCGCCGGCTGTGTGCACTCGACGGCGTGCGCATCGTCAATCAGGACTTTCTGCGCTTCACCATTGTGCTGACGGGCGTTCCCGATAATCCCCGGGTGGGTTCCAAGGGTCTGATGGATCTGGCAGGTATGCCCGAATCCCTCTACGACGAACTTGTGGGCGCCTTGCCCTGTCCAGTCGTCGATGGCATCCCGTATGCCAATTTGCAGGCCAGCCTGGCGGCATTCATCGAGGCCGGCTTTACCGTCCAGGCCGATCTCGAAACCTTTGTCATGATGGCGCTGGATATCCGTTGCGGGCCGCCGGGTGCGCTGGATGCCGTCGGCCTGACGGGCGTGATGCCGCTGGTCACCGCGCCCATGCCGCGCGAACAGGCCAGGGCACTGCGGGCGCGGCTCGAGGCATTGGGCGCGGAGGTGTTGCCCGTATGACGAAACTGTCCAATATTCACGCGCTGCACGCGGGCATCGCCGAAAGCGGCAAGCTGCTGGCACTGAAAGGCCGGCATGAACAGGCGCTGGTACGCTACCGCGAGGCCTTGCAGCTTGCCCAGTCGGCCAGGGCACCACAGATATTCGCACGCCATTATCTGCACTGCGTACTCGAGAGCCTGGAGCATCTCGGTGCGTTCGAGGCCGCCGCGCGTCTGGCTGACGAAGCAGCCCGTGCCGCAGAGCGTCCGCAACCCAGCCCTTTCCAGCGTCGGGACAGGGCGCTTCTGCTGGAACGCCTGGGAGTGAACCAGCTGAAAGCAGGCCAGATTGCACAGGCACGGGAAAGCCTGAAGCTGGCCCATGCACTGGATGCGTCCCTGTCATTGTCGCAGCAGCTGCTGGGTTGGCTGAATCGCGGCCTGACTCTGAACAGTGCGCGCATCACTGAGGCACAGCGCCGGCACCAGTACTTCATGGTGCGCCCGGACACCGTCAGGGCGGACCGGGCGGTCACACCGTCCGATTTGTCGATGTCATCACTGCCACGGGAGGCCTGCCATGGCTGACACCAAGAGCGAAGACAACAATCCGATCGTCGAAATGACGCCGGGCCAGATTTTGGCGGATGCCAGCGTCGCAGAATTCATCAAATCGATGGGCCTGTCCATTGCAGAGGCTCAAAAGGCGCTTGACCTCAACAGCATTGCCCAGGTGGGGGAATATGTCGAACCGCGCCCCGGGCTCGATGGCAAGAGCCTTTTGCAGTTGGGGCTGTCGCCACCGTTCTACCATTATCAGCACGCCGATCTCATGGTCAGCATGCAGCTGACCATGAAGGTCGGGCGCGCCAGCGCCTTCGGGATCGGCGGCAAGCTGGATTTCGGGCTGGAATCGGGTGGCACCGTGGCCGCTGCCAAGGCCCGCGAGGCGCAGGTCAGTGTCAGCAGCATGCCGGCCAGCGTCACCGTCGATGGCAAGAAGACGGATGCCAAGGGCGATGACCTCGAGGCTGCGGCCGAGTCCCTGGCCGCCGCATTGCGGGCACCGGCCGGGCCATTCGAGCGGGCCCTGGTGTCCAGCACGGCGTCCAGGGTGAAGTTCGAACTCGATCCGGACGGCGCCCGGAACCCGCTCAAGACAGACACCTCGGTCGTGTTCTATCCGGTGAATGCCAGCAGCACCGGTGTGATCCGGATTCAGGATACGCCTGCCAATGGCCAGAAAGAGACGTTCACCTGGGCGGCGGACAAGACCGCCGAGGTGACGGCCAAAGCCAACAAATTGCTGTACGCGCGCGCTGTCGTACAGGCAATCAATGAGAAAAATGATTTCCGCGCGAAACTGCTGCGTGATCCGGTCAGCAGCGATCTGCCAGTCGGTGGCGGGACGCTGGGAATCGCCCTGTTCGATACCGGCAGTGCGTCCATCAAACCCGATGCGTCTGTCGAATTACGCCAGCTGGCCCGCCTGATACGGGAAAGTGCACTTCAGGTCAACGTCATCGGATTTACGGACCGGGTGCAACCCGAGAACCCCAACCTCGTCCTTGGCCAGCAGCGCGCTGACGCAGTGGCGCAGTTTCTGAAAAATAACGGCGTCCCCGCCGGGCAGATTGCAAAGGTCGAGTCGCGTGGCGAAGATCGTTGGGCCGGCACCACGAATGAACAGGCCAACCAGCAGTTCCGCCGGGCAGAGGTCATGCTGGCCGGCTCCGACGACCTGATCATCCTCGTCGACCAGACAGGACCCGTTGCGCTGCAGGACCGGCCGCTTCCCGATCGTACCGACGGCAGCCAGGGCAACGGCTTCATCCTGGCACGCAAATTCGCGGCCCAGGGAGTCGACGCCACCGCAGTGAAGGTGGGCGATGCGGGCACCACCGTAGCCATCAAGGACACGGCCGTCAACGACCCGGCGGGCAATCTCGACAAGGGCTCACCGGAAGCTTACGCCGCAAATCTGGTGCGCGATGTCAACGCGGGCAGTTCAAGCCACAAGGTCCGTGCAGTCCGCAAGGGTAGCGTCGTGACCTTCACCAGCGCCGATGCTGCAGTGCTCATTGATCTTGTCACCTTGTCGGCCAATGACATCCGCCTCGAAGCTGCGGCAGGCGCTCGCATCAGCAAGCCGCTCAGTGCCATGGCGGCCGGTCCTTCCGCCAGCAAGGACAAGCCCAAAATCGCTGTCGCGGTGGGAATTTCAGTGGACTATCGCACCAGTCGGCAGTTCGAACAGTCTGTCAACGGCAACAGTTCCATCAGCGCGCGTCTGGTGGCCGTGCCTGCACCCGTGGAATTCCTGGATGAAATCCGGAAATTCCTGCCGCTCGACAAGGAGCCCGAACCATGAGCGATGTTCCCGTCGTGACCCGGCAATTACTCTCGGCGCCTTTGCCCGACATCATCCAGCGCCTGGGCTTGGCCGTGGCCGAAGCGCAGCGGGCGCTGGATACCAATAGTGTCGCGACAGCCGTGGAAATGGCCACGACCGAGGTGAAAATCGGTGACGAGACCCACAATCTGATAGCCCTTGGGTTCAGCCCGGTCTTCTATAGTTTTACCGAGGCTACGGTCGAGGCGAAATTGAGTTTTTCAATGAGCGAAACGACCGAACTGGGTGTCAGTGCCGGCGCTACGGTGGGCGTCCAGGCCGGGTTCGTGATGGTCGCAGCCTCGGTCAATGTGAGCTATGCCCGGAAATTTTCCGTCAGTGCCGAAGGCATGAGTTCGATTGCGGCACGTCTGGTCAGCCTGCCGCCTCCCGAAGGTCTGGAAAATCTGTTGCGCAAATTGAGTACGACCCCAACTTGAACAGGAGACTCTCATGTCAATCGGTCAGGAACTGCTTAACGTCCCGATGGGGGACATGATCCATCAGATGGCGGCAGCCATTGCGGAAGGCCAGCTCCAGCTGGATGCCAGCAGCATCGACGTTGCCGAAATGATGGGCGGGCTCAAGGTCATACAGGGTGACGACGGCGATGTCGCCTTCGATGACAGCCGGGTCTTTTTCGGCTATGACCTGATGACCGTTGCCCAGGCCGAGGCCTATGTGGAAACAGAAAAGGCGCTGAAGACCTGGGATACATCCGGGCTGGAAAAAATCCTGACGGCGGAAAAAGAGCGGGCAACCAAGGAAAAGGATGATCTGGTTCGCGTGCCGACACGCATGTCGATGCTGGAGCTCGGGTTCACACCGACGTTTTACCAATTCGTCGACACCATCATCGAGGTCAAGATCGCCATCAAGATCACCCACACTCGGGAATACACGCGAAGCAGCAAGCAGACGCAACAGAACAAGGCCAACCAGAACAAGGGGCGCGGCGTATTCGGTTTCCTGTTTGGCGGGACGACGGGCACGTCCTCGCAGGTGTCCACCAGTCAGGTGGACGCCAGCTATTCATCGAAATACAGTTATTCAGCCGAAGGCTCGAGCCTGCTGCGCACCAAGCTCGCACCACTGCCTCCGCCCCCCATCCTCGAGGAACGCATCCGCAGGCAGCTGGATGAGGACGTCGAGCGGCGCCGCAAACTGCTGGACGCACACCTGACGCCGAATACCTGAGAACGGAGGTTGCATCATGACGGTTGGAACTGAACTGCTTGCCGTCCCCTTCCCGGAAATGGTGCAGCGCCTCGGGGTGGGAATCGCCCAGGCTCAGCTGCAACTCGATCTCGTCTCGCTGCGCATCGCCCGCATCATGGCTGGCTACGATGAAGAAGCCGACGAGAAGAAGGAGGGTGACGGCAACAAAAGCAACAGCTACCTGGTCAAATTTGGAGATGGCCAGGAATACAGCCTGATGGAACTGGGCTTTACTCCGACGTTCTATCAATTCGTGGACACCGTCATCGAACTGAAAATGTCAATTTCCGTAAGGACCGAAACCGAGATCAAGCGGTCGAGCAGTCGTACCGTCGCTGCCGGTGGAGGGTTCTGGACGCCCTTCGGCGGGGGAGGCGCGGTGACCACATCCAGTGTCAGTGCCAGCTTTGCCGCGAAATACCAGTACAGTGCGGAGGGCTCATCCCTGATGCGCACCAAGCTGGTTCCGGTTCCCGCACCCTCACTGTTCGAAGAGCGGGTCCGCAGTCTGATCGAAAAGCGGAGGGCCGAACCATGACCCATCCCTGGCAGGACCGACTGGCTCGATCCAGGGCAGGCCCGGTCGCCGCGACGAATCCTGTAGCCGCTCGGGTGGCACCCGGCATGACGACTGCACCATCTGCAGATGATCTGTTGCGGGTGGCTCCAGGCCTGCAGCCACTGATCCGGGAGCGCGCCACGCTGGAGCGCCGGATGTCGCAATTGGCAGGGGGTACCGTCGCGGATCCGCGCTATCCCGTCACCCCGATGGCCGAACGGCGCGCCGAGCTGGCCCAGTGGGCCGCACCGCGTGATCGACGCCGTGAGGATTCTCGGCCGATCACGGATCCCGCAATCACTACCGGCAGGCGTACATTGTCGGAACCATTGCCCCCACTGCGCAGAACGCCGGGCGAGACCGTTCCTGCAGGCCGGATTCCGCTGGATACGATCCGCTGGTCATCCCTGCGCGATAGCTGGTCCCGGCGCTGGAAGGAGAGGTCCAGGAAAATTCCGCAGTTGCCGCTGCCGCCCGACCCGTATCTCCGTGATGCGTCCCGCAAGCTTTCAGTCGCAGTGGGCAGCCTCGAAGACATCGGTGAAAAATCCGATCGCTTGCGTCGACAGGCCAGCGCGATGCGCGATCTCGCGGCCGCCGATGAAGCGGGCGACGATGCGCGGCGTGACCGTGCCCTGAAACGCCTGCAGGCCCGTCGTACGGTCGAAAACGACGACCCGGACGCGCGCCGCGACAGCAGCCGCTCGCGCGAGACTGAACCGCTGCTTTCCAGAGACCGCCGGCGCGCGAACAAGGAGACGGCTTATGCCTGATTCCAGCCAATTCGTCGGCAATTCCATCGAAGAGCTGCTGGTATCACTGGCCGATGGTGTTCGTGAGGCGCAACTGGCGCTCAATAGTGGCCCGTTGATCGACGAGTCGGGCCGCCCTCTGGCGACGTATCAGCTGCCGTACCTGGACTTCACCGTGCAAGTCGACATGCAGACTCGTACGGACAAGGGGGGACGTCCGGTTGCGCTGATGTTCATGGTGCGGCCGTCCTCGGGGTCCAGCTCAGACCAGCGAATCAGCAGCACCATCAGTGGCCGTCTGGTCGCTACCCCGCCAGCAGAGGGCCTGCCGGTGCCACGCATCGGGCTGACGATCGGTGAACTGGCCGGGTCGCGCGTGATGCTGCGGCTGAACGCGAGCAACAGTGCCGGCGAGCGGCTGGGCAAGCAGCGCATCGAGCTCAATATCGATGATGCCGGCAGCAGTGCCCTGTCGGCGGCGCGCGCCGTGCCCAATTTCGTCCGCTCGCCCGGCACCCGGTTGGTCGATGCCGTCGTCACCACGGATGCCGAAGGGAACGCCACAGCCGAACTGATGATCAGCGCGGTCGACCTGGGAACCAGTGCGGTGGTCGTGATTGTGGCCACGATCGGTCCGTTCAGTGCGCGGGTGGCGATCCCGCTGGATATGGCTGGGATCGGATAAGGGGCGAACGATGAAAAGGGTCCTCAACTGGTCCGCCAGTATCGTCGATACCGATAGTGCCGCGGTGGCCGGCGTCAAGGTGGATCTGGAATTGTTCGATCTGCAATCGGCAGCCTGGAAGGTCGCGCAGACACAAGCCGCCGATGCGGCGGGCAAGCTGGCGGGGGCCGTGACGCTTTCGGTTGCGGCCTTGCCTTACGCCCCAGCGGCCAGGCTGGTGGAATCGGACACATCATCGGTGCTGGCCGAGACCCCGCAGATCGCGTACCTCACCAGCAAGGACGCACTGAGTCTTGATTTCGGCAGTGTGATCTGGCTCTCGCACAAACAGCGGATCGCTGACAAAGTCGCCCGCAATCTGCGCACTCACGATCGCGTTGTTGTCAAGAACAAGGTGGCGGGCGCAGAAACACTGGATGTCGGCCGGCTCAAGGCTGATCTCAGTGCCGAAATCGGCAAGACGTATGCGGCAGAACTGGCGGAAAAATCCAGAATCATCGCCGAACGTGACATGACACTGCAAGCGCATGCGCGCGATATTGCCGGGCGGGACGCCACTATCAGTGAACTCAGGCGCCGGCTGGATGCGCAGGCGCGGGAAATCGAACGGCTGAACCGGCCAGATATTCCAGGGGCAAGTACGCCCGCCCAGCCGCCGCAGGCGGCGGTGCCAGTCAGCATGGTGGACTTCGCAGCAGGTCTTGGCAAAGACCTGGATACTGCACAGGTCACCCTGGCGGCGCAGTCTTTTTCCATCGACCGCTTCGAGGTCAATGCCCGCGGGCTGCTGAGCAACGGCGGGCGCACCATCGAATTGCCGGACAAGGAGTCCAGGATAGACGCCGGCACACTGACCGATGTCACCATCGGATTCAGGCCTGCCACACAAGCGGATCCGGGCCTGGAGATTACAGTCCCGGATGTCCTGCAACTGACCGAATCCGCCTCGCGCCGGGTGCTGGCATCCGTTGGCCTGCGTCTGGAGCCCGGTTATGGTCCGCGCAGCCTGCTGCCCGACAGCGCGCTGGGCCAAGCCATGGTGCAAACGCCACGGGCCGGTGAAAAAGCGGCGCGTGGCGCGCGCGTACTGGTAGTGTTCGCCAATTCGTAGGAGGCCAAAATGGACGATCCGGTCATTGATCTGCTGAGCGATGGACTTGCTTCGCCCCTGGGCGATGTCATTGCGTCAGTCGGGCGAGGCGTGGCCGAGGCGCAAGCCGCGCTCGATGCAGCCAGTCTGCGGGCGACCTTGGCCATCTATCAAGACGATGACGCGGATGCCGCGATGTTGCGCGACATCGGTTATCAACCAACGTTCTATGTCCTGCCGGAAACCACCTGCGAGGTCCAGGTATCCATGCGTATCGGCGGCAATGGGGCAACCGACGGCAGTGCGGGCGATGTCAGCACCCCGGGGCGCGCGCGAACCTACATCACACCAGTCGATGCAGGCTTTCAGCAGCGCTATGGTTTTCTTGCCCAGGGTGCTGCCCGGCTCAGCTTCAAGATCGTCCCGGTACCACCACCGGCGGCATTGGACAATGTCCGGCCCGTTCCGGATGTCGTTACGCTGTCCGCACCGGAAGCAGTCGCGCGCCTGCAACAGCTGGGCCTGTCTGCCCAACTGGTCGATGTACACGGAAAAGTCCTGGCTGTCGCCGCCGCAGGCGGAAAGGCGGTGGTCTCGCAGGATGTGCCACCCAACAGTCTGCGAACGTCCGGCGAGCTTGTCACGCTGACCGTCGGATGAGGCATCCGACGAACGCCGGAATCTTGCTGCAGCGTGTTGAACCGCATGGAAAGCGAACTGCTTTGCCTCGATGGGTGGTGCGAGAGCACATGCGCGTACAGCATGGCTTCAACAGGGGCTTGCTCGCCAGTCGCCGATGCGTTTGGCAAAACGCTTCGCAGTAGCCATTGCCAGGCTCCCATCAGGTTTGTCCGACGCCGGCCTTGAGTGCCTTCAAAAACGTATGGGCGGCGTGACTCAGCGGCACCGTGGACGCCGTGACGACACTGATCTTGCGCATGACGTCGCGATCTTCCAGCGGCAGGCAACGCAGGCGCGCCGCCTGTTCGGAAGAAATCAGACGCTCGGGCAGTAGCGTGATGCCCAGCCCCTGCTCCACAAAGGCCAGCAGCGAACTCGTGTTTCGCACGACGATCACCGATGCCTCCATGATGCGACGAAATTCGGCTGCCCGAACCGCCTGTGTGATGCCACTGCTGATGAAGGCCTGGCCCTCGAGGTCAGTCCAGCGTATCGGGCGGTTCAATTGACACAAGGGATTGTCCGGCGTGCAGATGACCCCGAACGCGTCGACCAGCAAAAGCTCCTGCGTCAAGTCCGGAATGCTGGGCGGCACGGTGGCGATGCCCAGATCCACCTCGCCTTGCAGGACCGCCCGGACCACGCTGTCGGAGTCCATGTCCCGGACATCCAGGGACACGGATGGGTGCTGCGCGTGAAAGCGCTGGATCAATGCCGGCAGCACGGTGATGGCGATCGAGGGCACCGCCGCCACGCGCACCAGGCCGTCCTCGGCCCTGGCATAGGCCTTGATGGACTCGATGGTCTGATCAAAATGCTTGAGTTCGCGCTGGGCCTCGAGCAGCACGAAACGCCCCAGTGGACTGAGCCGATTTTTGCGTTCTCCCTCGAACAAGGGGCCACCAATCTCCTCCTCGAGCTGTTTCAAGGACAGCGACAAGGCCGCGGGTGTGCGGTAGACACGCTCGGCCGCCTCGGCCAGGCTGCGGCTGGTGGCGACCGCGACAAAGAATTGCAGCTGAACGATTTTGATGGCCATGAAAGAGACTCTGCTGGATCGCCGCCGCGGCCTGCACAGTGAAAGGCCTTGGGCTTGAAGTCATTATCCTTTCAAGCATTTCTTAAGTAAATACAAAAATTACTAGATCGACTTACACATCTGGAAGTAGATAATTTGCACATGGGCCAATGAAAACAAGGCCATTGGCAAATTTTGTTTCAGGAGGAGCCCATGGGGCACAGCAACTTGAACTACATCGCCGGCGACTGGGTCGGCGGGGACGGCGAGATTGAAAACATCAATCCGTCCGACACCCGCGACCGCATCGGCACCTACGCGCAGGCCAGCACGGCACAACTGGAACAGGCGATCGACGCGGCCAACCAGGCTCAGCCGCAGTGGGCGCGCACGGGGCTGGAGCAGCGCCAGAAGGTGCTGATGGCCATTGGCCAGGAACTGATGAGCCGCTCCGAAGAAATCGGCACGCAGCTGTCACGCGAAGAAGGCAAGCCGGTGGCCGAAGGCGTCGGTGAGGTGTATCGCGCAGGTCAGTTTTTTACCTATTACGCGGCCGAGACCTTGCGTCAGACGGGCGACACAGCCGATTCGGTGCGCGCCGGCATCGAGATCGATGTGCGCCGCGAGCCCGTCGGCGTGGTGGCAGTCATTTCGCCCTGGAATTTCCCGATCGCCACCGCCAGCTGGAAGATCGCCCCGGCCCTGGCTTTCGGCAACGCAGTGATCTGGAAACCAGCGAACCTGACGCCGGCCAGCGCGGTGCTGCTCAGCGAAATCATCGCTCGCCAGGACATCCCGCGGGGCCTGTTCAATCTGGTGATGGGCAGCGGCTCCCGGCTGGGGCAAGCCCTGATCGAAAGCCCCCGCATCCACGCCATTTCCTTCACGGGTTCGGTCGAAGTGGGTAAGGGCATTGCCGCCGCAGCCGTGCAAAACCTGACCAAGGTCCAGCTGGAGATGGGGTCCAAGAATGCCTTGGCCGTCATGGACGACGCGGATCTGGATCTGGCGGTGGCCTGTGCCGTCAATGGAGCCTTCGGCGGCACCGGCCAAAAATGCACGGCCTCCTCGCGACTGATCGTGCACGAGCGCATCCACGACGCCTTCGTGGAAAAACTGGTGGCGGCCACCCGAGCCCTGAAGGTGGGGCACGCTCTGCAGACCGGGACCCAGATCGGTCCGCTTGCCAGCGCCACCCAACTGCAAAACGCACTGAATTACATCGAACTGGCTGCCCGGGAAGGCGCAGAGCGGCTGGTCGGCGGTGACCGGCTGGAATTGGACACGCCGGGCCATTACCTGACACCGGCGCTGTTTGTCGGTACGCACAATGACATGCGCGTGAACCGCGAGGAGATCTTCGGCCCGATCGCCTGCGTGATCAAGGCGTCCGGATACGAAGAGGCGCTGTCCCTGGTCAATGACACGCGCTTCGGATTGACGGCGGGCATCATGACCCGGTCCCTGTCGCGCGCGACCCATTTCCGACGCCATGCACGGGCCGGCTGCGTGATGGTGAACCTGCCCACGGCGGGCACCGACTACCACGTCCCCTTTGGCGGGCGGGGAGATTCCAGTTATGGGCCGCGCGAACAAGGGCGCCACGCGGTCGAGTTCTATACGCACGTCAAGACAGGTTATATCGCAGCGGGAGCGCCAGCATGAACCACGCCTCGGAATTCGACACGCGCGGCCCGCGCATCGATGCCATGCAGTATGCCAATTGGTCGGAGAAAATCTTTCGCCAGATGCGCGCCGGCCACGTCGATGCCGTCCACGTCACCATCGCATATCACGAAAATTTCCGCGAAACGGTCGCCAACATCGAGGCCTGGAATCGGCACTTCGAACGCCATCCCGATCTCATTTTTCAGGGGCTGTGGGCCAGCGATGTGGCCCTGGCACGCCGGACCGGGCGCACCGCGATCTTTTTTGGGTTCCAGAACCCGTCCCCGATAGAGGATGACATCGGCCTGGTGCAGATCGTGCATTCGCTGGGGGCCCGTTTCATGCAACTGACCTACAACAACCAATCCCTGCTGGCCACGGGTTGCTACGAACGGCACGACGCGGGGCTGACGCGCATGGGCAAGCAGGTCGTGCGCGAAATGAATCGTGTCGGATTGGTGATCGACATGTCGCACTCTGCCGAACGCTCCACACTGGAAGCCATCGAGTGGTCGACGCGCCCGATCGCAATCACCCACGCCAATCCGTCGTTCTGGCATCCGGCCCTGCGCAACAAGTCCAGAGCCGTGCTCAGCGCATTGGGGCAAAGCGGCGGCATGTTTGGCTTTTCACTGTATCCGCACCACATCAAGGATGCCGGCGCGTGCAGCCTGCAAAGCTTTTGCGAAATGATTGCGCAGTGCGCGGACTTGATCGGCGTCGAGCACCTGGGACTGGGATCTGATCTTTGCCAGGACCAGCCCGATAGCGTGGTCGACTGGATGCGTGCGGGTCGCTGGACCAAGGAGGTCGACTACGGCGAGGGTTCCGCCACCCACCGGGGCTTCCCGGCACAGCCCGGCTGGTTCCGCGACAACCGGGATTTTGCAAACATCGAGTCGGGCCTGCGTGCGGTCGGCTTTTCCGAACCGGACGTCGCTGCCCTCATGGGCGGGAACTGGCTGAAATTCTTCGAGCGCAGTTTTGTGGCCGAGAGCCTGGCCCCGCAAAGCACTCCCGCGATCGCCGACAGCGTGGCTTAGCGTTCGGTTTTACGAGTTCACTGCCTTGATTCGAGCATGAGCCCCGGCCGTGCAGCATGGCACCTGATCCACAGGTAGATAAATATTAGATTGGAGACAAGAATGGACACCTCATCAAAAACCACAAGAGATGCCGACGCCGCGCAAAGCGACACGCGTGGCAATCTGAATCGACCGCTGGCCCTGATCACCGGAGCGTTTGTTCTGGCGTTCTGCCTTACGGCCTTGTTCAACATCGACCTGCTGTCCAGGATCGTGGATATCGGCTTTGCCTATTCGGTCAAGTTCTTCGGCTTGTATTGGCAGGTCTTGTTGCTGGCCACCTTCCTGATCAGCCTGGGGATTGCCTGTCTGCCCGGCAGCAAAACGGTGCTGGGCAACACAGACCGCCCGGAGTTCGGCTATTTCGCCTGGGTATCGATGATCATGTGCACCTTGCTGGCGGGCGGCGGCGTGTTCTGGGCGGCGGGCGAGCCGATGGCGCATTTCCTGTCGCCCCCACCCCTGTTTGCGGTGCAGGCCGGCTCGGCCGCCGCGGCTCCGATCGCCCTGGCACAGTCATATCTGCATTGGGGCTTCCTGGCGTGGGCCATTCTGGGCTCGCTGACCACGATCATGTTGATGCACTATCACTATGACAAGGGCCTGCCGCTGGCACCCCGCACGCTGCTGTACCCGATTTTCAAGGACAAGGCAATCCATGGGCCAATCGGGACCATCGCGGATGCCAGCTCGATCATTGCGGTGGTCGCCGGTACCGTCGGCCCGATCGGCTTTCTGGGTCTGCAGGTCAGTTTCGGTCTCGAAGATCTGCTGGGAATTCCCGACACCTTCATGACGCAACTGCTCGTTATCGTGGGACTGGTGGTGGTCTATACGATTTCCTCGGTCAGCGGCCTGTCACGCGGCATCGAACGGCTCAGCAAGCTCAATGTCGTGCTTGCTGTGGCCCTGCTGCTGTTCATGCTGGTCGCCGGGCCCTCCAAGTTCATCTTCGGCAGCTTTTTCGAGGGCATGGGCACATACCTGGTGAATTTCCCCGCCATGACCCTGTTTCGCGGCGACCCGCAGTGGCTGGGATGGTGGACGGTGTTCTTCTGGGGCTGGTTCCTGGGTTATGGCCCGCTCATGGCCATGTTCGTGGCCCGGGTATCCCGGGGGCGCTCGATCCGCTCGATCATCATCATGCTGTCCATACTCGCACCGATCGTCACCAATTTCTGGTTCACCATCATTGGGGGCTCGGGCATCGCGTTTGAGCTGGCCAACCCCGGCTCGGTCTCGACGGCCTTCGCGGGCATGAACCTGCCGGCCGCCTTGTTGGCCATCACACATCAGTTGCCGCTGGGCACCCTGGTGACGGCCTTGTTCCTGCTGCTGACTTCGATTTTTGTCGCAACCACCAGCGACTCGATGACCTACGTGATCTCGATGGCCATGTCGCGCGATGGCGAGCCCTCGGCCGCGTTGCGCGCCTTCTGGGGCATCTCGATGGGGGTGATCGCGATCATCCTGATCTCGCTGGGCGCGGGCGGCGTCTCGAAACTGCAGTCGTTCATCGTGATCACCGCCGTACCCGTCTCGCTCGTGCTGCTGCCCTCGTTGTGGGATGCCTGGCGCATCACGAGAATGCTGGGCCGCCAGCAAGCCCATTCGGTACAGCCTGCCAGGCAGGCGCAGGTCCAGGCGCAGGCGCAGGCTCGCACCCGCACCCAGACCATATGAACCGTCATGAACCCTGGCGCCCGACAAGAAAGCCCGTGCCGGCAACACCAGATACGATATCGACAGGAGACCATGATGCAGAACCTACTTGAAACACCGGCCGGCCCGATCACTCGGCGGCCCCCGGAAGTGGTCATGAAGCTCGCGCGACTGGGTGCGCTGCACCAATCACGCCTGTCCTTCATGCGCCAGTTGTTGCGCCGCCTCAAGCGGGAGCAATGGCAGTTCCTGCGCCCCGTCTGGGCCATCGACGATCAGGGCGTCGGCCGAGCGGTCTATACCGCGCGGGGACCACAGCGCAGCTACAGCCTGGTCGCGTTCTCGCATGACCTGGATCCCGCGCTGCGTTCCGACCGCGTCATTGCAACCGCATGGGATGCCACGTTTGCTGTGTATGACGGGGTGCCTGATGAGGCCGAGCTCGATCGCCTCGAGGCCAATGTCCCCAAGCAGGAGGCCGGGCGCGTCAGCCCACACGAACTCAGCCTGGCACGTGCCAATCGCTCGGTGCGCCTGTTCGAGCATGTCGTGCAGGCGCTCAGTCAGGGGCATCAACCCGACATCGAGCGCATCGAGGAAGTCGGCTATCTGATGCGTACCACGGCCGTGTATGGCAGTGGCAAGTTCGGCGCCGCCGACCGCGAAGACATCCGCTCTCGCCCCGAGCTGAGCGGCCCCTTTCAGGTGGAAATGCTGGCGGTCTTCCTGATTCGCGCGTTCACGCTGGATCTGGTCGAGCACCTGGCTCGTGCGCGCGCACCGCACACCGCAGTGGCGCTGCAGCCGGAAATCCGCCGCCGCTTCGGGGTTGGAAACTCGACCGGGCTGGGCCTGGCGCCATTCCTGATCAACCATCCGGTGCTGCTGAACAACTGGATACTGGCGCGCGAGACGGCGCTGCAGCGCGTACGCACCGTGCGCCATCCCTCTGCGACAGAGCAGGCCGTTTTTTGCGATTTCGTGCAGCGTGCCCATCGGGATGCGCAGCAGTGGCGGTCGGACCACGAGGCGCAGGCGCCCCGCATTGAACGACTGCAGCGGGATTTTGTCAGCCTGCAGCAGCGCATCGACGAGGGGGCGCTGAGTCGCGAGCATCCCTGGGATGCACTGTATCGCTGGGCCGAGGACACGCTGTCCCTGGAGGGACAGGAGCAATTGGTGTCGCTGCTGCTGGAGCCTTACGGCGATCTGGTCGATGCCTTGGGTGACACCATGTCCGCCGATGAGCAGGACGCCTTCATGATTCAGGGCGCCATGCGCCTTGGGGCCTTGCGCCAGATCCTGGAGACTCATTACCGTTGGGTATCCGACATCGATTTTTCGGACAAACGCAATCAGGCCCTGTTCTGGTATGTCTCCGAAGAAAAACTCGAGCCGCGGGTCGGGCAACGGTTTGTCGAACCGGGCCAGGAGCTGGAACAGCCCCTGGCCGTGGCTCGAGACATCCATCGGCTGCAGCAAGCGCTGGGTTCATGCTCGGATGAACAGCGTGTCGCCCATTTCCTGCTGGATCACCCCGAGCATCGCCATGCGGTTCGGCGGGTCCAGCGGGCCGTGCACCATCCCTACGCCGAGATTCAGGACAACCTGATCGGGCAGGACATGCTGCCCGTGGACCTGCTGCGCTGCAAGCTTGCATTTTTTGGCGCCACCCGATTCGATCCGCGCTCGGACCGCTGGGTACGCATCAACATGTACAAAAATGCGCCCATGCCTGTCGAGCTGCAAGACTCACTGGCGGACGACTGGTCCTATCCGCACACTTCAGACAAGGAGAACCGCTGTGAAGATGTCGCTTAATGAAATAGGAGGCCTGGCCAAGAAGGCCGCGCGTGGTGCCGGGCTGCCATGGGGTCTGTCCGAAGAGGCGGCCGACGCAACCCGCTGGCTTTCCGCCCATGGTTTCGATGGTCCGGCCACGCTGGCCAGTGAGCTCCGGCACAACGACCGTGTGGCGTACAGTGAGCTTGCGCCCCGGCTCGATGCCGGCCCATGGCGTGCCGCGGATCGGGCCATGTGCCCACTCATCGCCGGGGCGACCCTGGCGGATCATGCCTACCTGCTGGCGGAGGGGAACGATATTGTGCTGGGCCGCGTGTCGTACCCCGCCTTGCTGGTCCCGTTTGCCAGCCGCGCCGCCCACGCGCTGGGAGTCACCCTGCAGATGTCCTGGCCGGCTTGTCAGCTGTACTTCAGCCCCGAGGGCGGGATGTTTCAGGATGAGGGCGCAAACCCCGGCACGGAGGAGGCAGACGGCGTGACCTGCACGCGCATCGAGGCGCTGCCACCCGGCATCGCCTCGTGCAGGCCGGTCGCAGATCCGGATGTCGCCACGCCAACGCTCACCTTCCTGAACGCGCTGGCTGCACGAACCTGTGTGCCCACCTCCGACACCTCGCGCCTGCGCGGTGCGGGAGCCGGCCTGAGCGACAACGACTGATGCAAAATTGGGGCAAAATGCTCGGCAGCAAACCCTTTCTTCGATGTCGCCTCCAATGACCGACCTGTCCGCCTTCCCCATCACAACAAAATGGCCTGCCCGCCACCCGGACCGGATCCAGCTCTATTCCCTGCCCACGCCCAACGGGGTCAAGGCCTCGATCATGCTGGAGGAATCGGGCCTGCCTTATGAGCCGCATCTGGTCAGTTTCAGTACCCAGGACCAGAAGTCGCCGGAATTCCGGTCACTCAACCCGTACGGCAAGATCCCGGCGATCCTGGACCCGAACGGCCCGGACGGAAAACCACTGCCGCTATTCGAATCCGGTGCGATCCTGATCTATCTGGCCGAAAAATCCGGACAATTCATGCCCCGGGATCCCGCGCGCCGCTACGAGACGATTCAATGGCTGATGTTCCAGATGGGCGGGGTCGGGCCGATGTTCGGGCAGGTGGGGTTCTTCAATAAATTCGCAGGCAGGGACTACGAGGACAAGCGCCCGCTCGAGCACTATCTTGCGCAATCCCGGCGCCTGCTGCGCGTACTGGACGACCGCTACACGGACCATACCTGGATCATGGGCGAGCAGTACACGATTGCCGACATCGCCACCCTGCCCTGGGTGCGCAACCTGATCGGTTTCTACGAAGCCGGTGATCTGGTGGGCATCGACGATTTCCCCCGGGTCCAGCGGGCGCTGTCGGCCTTCCTTGCCCGCCCTGCGGTGGTCAGGGGGCTGGACATCCCGAAACAGGACTGAAGGGGTTCACGCGCGGACTGAATGGTCGCACGCGCGGTCTCTGAGCATCAGTCGTGGTCGATCGGCTTGTCGGTGAACAAGAACTCCTTGAGTTCCTTGGAGAATGTCGGATCCCGACGCCGAATCCACTCCAGGACCATGGCGGCATGTTCCTTTTCCTCGTCGCGATTGTGCTCGAGGATTGCCCTGAGCTCTTGATCCTTGCAGGCAGCGGCGCGCTGGTTGTACCAATCGACCGCTTCCAGCTCCTCCATCAGCGAAACAATCGCTCGATGCATGTCGCGCGTTTCGTTCGACAGTTCCTCGACGGGTTCGTGGTAACCGACACTGGACATTTCCTTCTCCTTTCAGCTTTATGGTCCGAGTCCCTCTTTTAGCATTGTTTCCCTTCGGGCATCTCGGTGGGGAGGCGGCTCAGGCACATTGCGTTGCGCTGTGTCAGGTACTGCAGCTTGCAGGCCTTGCGTCAGCATCTGCGCCATTTGCCCCTTCCTGCCTTGCGGGACGAAAATAAAGCCCGCAGGCCAAGGTCTGCAGGGCGATGCCTGACCGACCCTGTCGGGGAATTGGCCACGGGATCGTTCCCTGACCCGAGGCCCCCGACCAGATTTTCCACACTTCCCCACAAGCGAGCCACACACTATGATGATTCCGGACGTTGACAATGACAGCATGGTCTACCTGAACGGCGACTACGTCCGCCTAGGAGACGCCCGCATCTCGGTCCTGGATCGCGGCTTCATCTTCGGCGACGGCATTTACGAAGTGGTGCCGGCCTATGGGGGCAAGCCGTTCCTGATGCAGGAACACTTGGCGCGCCTGGCGCGCAGCCTGAAGGCCGTGCGCATCGACACGGGGAAGACGGCCGCAGACTGGGAACACCTGATCCTGGATGTGCTCACCCGATCCGGTCTGGACACCTGCATGGCGTACCTTCAGGTCACGCGCGGGGTCGCAAAGCGCGAACATGCCTTCCCGAAAAATTGCCGGCCCACGGTGTTCTGCATGGTCTCGCCCATGCAGCGCCCGGACGCCGCCCAGCGGGAACAGGGGCTGTCCGCGGTCAGCATGCCGGACGAGCGCTGGCTGCACTGCGAGATCAAGTCCGTGTCGCTGCTGGGCAACGTGTTTGCAAAGCAGTTTGCGGTCGACGCAGGCGTGGACGATGTCTTGCAGTTTCGCAACGGTCATCTGTCCGAGGGGTCCTCCAGCAACATCTGGGTGGTAAAGGATCAGGTGTTGCGCGCGCCCGTGCGCGACCATCTGATCCTGGAAGGCATCCGTTACGGGTTCCTGGAAAGGCTCGCGGCGCAGGCGGAGATCGCCTTCGAATCACGCCCCATCACGCGACAGGAAGTCGACCGGGCCGATGAAATCCTGCTGACTTCGGCCACCAAGGAAGTGCTGCCCATCACGCGTCTGGACGGCAGGCCGGTCGGCACGGGCACGCCCGGCCCCATCTACGCACGCCTGCGCACCGCCTATGACGAGGCCATCGCCCGGCTCTGAGGCCGGACGCGGGCCGTTCTGACGCAACAGCTGCCGGACTGCCGTACTGCAGGACTGTCGGACTGCCGGACTATCGGAGTCAGCAGAACAACGGCTGGCGCGCCGGCACGATCGATCAAGCCGCCGCCTTCAGCACCTGCACCTTGTCGGTGGCTTCCCAGCTGAATTCGGGTTCGTTGCGGCCGAAATGGCCATAGGCGGCGGTCTTCGCGTAGATCGGGCGCAGCAGGTCCAGCATGTTGATGATGCCCTTGGGACGCAGGTCGAAATGTTCACGCACCAGACGCGCAATCTGCTCGTCGGGGATGATGCCCGTGCCCTCGGTGTAGACCGTGATGTTGATGGGTTCGGCCACGCCGATGGCGTAACTGACCTGGACCTGGCATTGTCGCGCCAGGCCGGCCGCCACGATGTTCTTGGCCACGTAGCGCGCGGCGTAGGCGGCGGATCGGTCCACCTTGGACGGATCCTTGCCGGAAAACGCGCCACCGCCATGGGGGCAGGCGCCGCCATAGGTGTCGACAATGATCTTGCGCCCGGTCAGGCCGCAATCCCCCTGCGGCCCGCCGATGACAAATTTCCCGGTCGGGTTGATCAGGTACCGCGTGTTCCCGGTGAGCAGGCCCTCGGCAAAGACTGGCCGGATGATGTGCTCGATGGCCGCATCACGGATTTCGTCTTGGGACACGTCGGGATGATGCTGGGTGGAGAGCACCACGGTATGGACTTCGGCTGGCCGGCCGTCCACATAGCGGAACGTGACCTGGGATTTGGCATCCGGGCGCAGCCAGGGCAGGCGGCCGTCCTTGCGCAGTTCGGCCTGGCGCTGGACAATGCGGTGCGCATACCAGATCGGCGCCGGCATCAGGTCGGGGGTTTCGTCACAGGCGTAGCCGAACATCAGGCCCTGGTCGCCCGCGCCCTGGTTCAGGATTTCCTCGGGGCTGCGGTCCACGCCCTGGGCGATGTCGGGAGACTGCTTGTCGTAGGCCACGAGCACCGCGCAGCCCTTGTAATCGATGCCGTATTCGGTGTTGTCGTAGCCGATGCGACGGATCGTGTCGCGTGCGACCTGAATGTAATCGATGTTGGCGTGGGTGGTGATTTCACCCGCCAGCAGGACCAGTCCGGTGTTGCACAGGGTTTCCGCGGCTACCCGGGAATTGGGATCCTGCTCCAGCAAGGCGTCGAGGATGGCGTCGGAAATCTGGTCGGCGACCTTGTCGGGGTGGCCTTCGGAGACGGATTCGGAAGTAAAGAGAAAATCGTTGTTTGCCACAGCGATGCGTCCTGTGTTGACGCCGGCAACGCCGGCGCGAGGTTGAACGAAGCGCGTTGCACCTCTTCAGGATATCGGGGCGCGACGCTTTAGCGGAATGTGACACGCCGCGCATGGCGTGGCGATCGCCCCGCAAGTTGTCGGTTAACTCAGCGATCGCGTTCATTTTAAGCGAAAATGACGCTCGCCTGCCAAAATCACGTTGACAAACAGGGACATTTCACCCTTTATGCTGTTGTTTCTCGTCCGTTTGCTGGCCGTGTTGCCGCTTGCCTGGCTGCAGTCCATCGGCCGCTGCGCCGGCCGCATCGTCTATGCCATCCCGGGCCGCTACCGCCGCCGTCTGCAACGCAACGCCCGGCGCGCCGGCTACACGAACCCGGCCTTCACCCGCCGCGCCGCCGCCGAATCGGGCGCCATGATTCTGGAGATGCCCAAGGTGTGGTGGCGCACGCAGCAATGCCTGGCCATCACCCACAGCGACGAGGAAGACGTGGTGCGTGCCGCGCTGGCCGAGGGCAAGGGAGTGCTGTATCTGACACCGCACCTGGGCTGCTTCGAAATCACGGCACGCTACCTGACGCAGCACGGACCCCTGACGGTGATGTACCGGCCCTCGCGCAGCCCGCTGCTGGACCCCATCGTGCAGTCCGCGCGCGACATGCACAACCTGCGTGCCGTGCCGGCCAACCGCATCGGGGTGCGCGAATTCGTGCGGGCACTGCGCCGCGGCGAGGCCGTGGGCATGCTGCCCGACCAGGTGCCCGCCGAGGGCGATGGCCTGTGGTTGCCGGTGTTCGGCCGCTACGCGCTGACCATGACGCTGGCCGCGCGCCTGGCCCTGCAGACCGGCGTGGCCATCATCCTGACCGCCGGCGAACGGCTGCCGCGCGGGCGCGGCTGGCGCATCCACTACCTGCGCCTGGCCGAGCCGTTGCCAGAGTCTCCGGAAGCCCTGGCCGGTGCCATCAACCAGGCCATGGAAACCCTGATCCGGCGCTTTCCCGAACAATATCTGTGGAGCTACAACCGCTACAAACAGCCGGACGACGCGCCGCCCTATCCCAAGGAATCGCCATGATTCCAAAGGCGGCGCGCGTTTCGGACGCCGCATGCCGATGCGGCCCGGTCCCGCACGGGCATCCGGCCCCAACGAAGGAGCCGGCATGAGCTTCGACAAGAAACCCCTGCTGCGCGCGATGCTGGGCTATTTCGGCCGCTGCCCGACGCGCACGCGGCTGCGCTGGGGGCGGGTGCTGGGGTGGCTGACGCCGCGACTGCTGCGCTCGCGCACCCATGTGGTGCGGGTCAACCTGGCGCTCTGCTTTCCGGACATGCGTCCCGCCGCACGGGAAGCCTTGCTGCGCCGCCACTTCCACCTGCTGGCCCAATCGTTCGTGGACCGCGGCCTGTGCTGGTTTGGCACGCCGCAGCGCATCCTGGACACCGTCGAGCTGCACAATGCCCACCATCTGCAGGAACTGCTGGATCAGGGCCGGCGCATCCTGATGCTGGCGCCACACTTCATCGCACTGGACGCCGCCGCCACGCGCCTGACGCTGTTCCTGAAGGAATCAGCCACCCTGTATACGCGCCAGAGCGATGGCGACGTGGACGAGATCGTGCGCCAGGGTCGCAGCCGCTTCAACCGGGTTCATCTGGTCAGCCGCCATGATGGCGTGCGCGGCCTGATCCGCCATTTGCGCAACGGTGTCCCCGTTTATTACCTGCCGGACATGGACTTCGGCCGCCAGGGCAGCGCCTTCATTCCCTTTTTCGGGGTGCCGGCGGCCACGCTGCTGTCGGCCGCTCAGATCGCCTCGGCCTGGGATGCCGCCGTGGTGCCGGTGATCAGCCGCCTGGACATCCAGACAGGCCACTATCATGTCGAGGTCCAGCCGCCGCTCGAGCACTTTCCCGGGGACGAGTCGCCCGAGGCCGCCACCGCGCGCCTGAACGCCCTGATCGAGGCCGCCGTGCGCATCGAGCGGTCCAAATCTCAATGGGTGCACCGGCGATTCTCGACTCGCCCGTAGGGCGAGCCCGGGTGTTAC
>JACDJC010000991.1_pt1 | contig 27986 bp, 31 predicted proteins | sample 7454191 | NCBI WGS metagenome assembly JACDJC01 (sample SAMN14253291, study PRJNA609438) | sludge metagenome | isolation source: sludge after 25d culture with pyrite and EDTA | collected 2018-12-20 | reverse complement strand
TTATCTTGCTGAATTCGAATACCGGTTCAACCGCAGATTCGATCTGCCTGCGATGATTGAGCGGCTGTTATTTGTTTCCCTAAGAACCCCACCCATGCCTTACCGTCTCTTGAGAATGGCTGAGGTTTATGGGTAATCAGGAAAGGTTTTTATTACTATTTGTGTTTATTCCATCCTTAGGTCCGTAAACGGTGCATTATCCCTGCACCACTCTTCGCGTGCAACCGCGGCTAAAAATTTCCTGAACAGAGGGTAGAAACTAAGCCTCTGCCCGCAGCCGGGCAATCCGATCCTCGATACGGGGATGAGTACGGAACAGATCACTCAGCCCCTTGCCACCGGCAATACCGAACGCCGCCAACTGGTCCGGCAGTCCCTGTGCCTGCTGCATGCCCCCCAGTCGCGCCAGGGCATTGATCATGCCGTTGCGCCCGGCCAGTTTTGCGCCTCCCGCATCGGCCCGGTACTCACGCTGGCGCGAGAACCAGAAAACAATCATGCTGGCCAAAATCCCCAACACCATTTGGGCCACGAAGGTGGTGATCCAGAAGGCGGGGCCGTGGCCACGCTCGGTCTTGAACACCACCCGGTCCACCAGGTGCCCGATAACCCGGGAGAGCACGATCACGAAGGTGTTCACCACCCCCTGGATCAGCGCCAGCGTCACCATATCGCCATTGGCCACGTGGCTCACCTCGTGTCCCAGTACAGCCTCCACCTCGGTACGCTCCATCTGCTGCAGCAGGCCGCTGCTCACCGCCACCAGGGCATCATTGCGATTCCAGCCGGTGGCAAAGGCGTTCATCTCCGCCCCTTCGTAGATGGCCACTTCCGGCATGCCGATACCGGCCTGCTGCGCCTGACGTCGCACGGTGTTGACCAGCCACTGTTCAGCTGAAGTGGAGGGCGTTTCTATAATCCGCAGCCCCATCATCCGTTTTGCTGTCCACTTGGATATGAAGAGTGAAATCAGCGATCCGCCAAATCCCAGCACGGCGGCAAAAATAATCAGCGAATTGATATCCAGGCCCACCCCCTGCCGGTCAAGAATCTGCTCTACGCCGAGCAGGCGCAGGGTCACGGAGAGCACGGCAATCACCGCCAGGTTGGTGGCAAGAAACAGGAAAATACGCTTCATTTATCAGGCTCCAAAAACAGGGAACCCAGGAGGTTGGGCCATGTGTAAAGGTTTTCAAGAATGTAGCAGGGTCATTCCAAAGGAGGCAACGCGCCCGTTTCCGGGCACCACAAAAAAGCCCCGCGGATGCAGGGCTTTTTTGTGGTGCTGTTTGCTGAAGCCGCTTAGCGGGCTTTACGACGCCGGGTGGCGCTGAATCCCAACAGCCCGGCACCCATCAGCAGCAGGGTAGCGGGGGCGGGCACATCACCACCGCCGGTCTCGATCCGCAGCTTTTGCTCAATGCCACTGGCAAATGCGGCGAAATCGTCTGCATGAAGCGCAAAGCCATCGCTGGTAATCACGGTAGCGACATAGTGATCATTGATACCGGGAGACCCGATAGTGATACCGTTGACGGTAATGCCGGCAGCGGCTGCCGCATCCCGGGCAGCTTGGTTAGCAGCAACACTGGAGGTTCCATCACCGGAGACATCCATGATCAGGTTGCTGCTTTCAAAACCGTTATCCCCCGTCAGCAGTGCGGTCGCTGCGTTCATGCCGGTGTAGATGGCGGTGCCACCACTGCCGGGACGTGTAAAGGCGTCCAGGGTATCGGCAAAGGTGTTGATGGCCGTGGCCGAATCCAGCAGGGTAAAGGCGTCCAGTGAGGTCGAAAAAGCACTCGAGGCAAAGAAAACCACATTCACCGCAATACTGCCCAGATCACCGTCCGCGGTGCTCAGGATATTGTTCTGAATAGTGGCGTTGCGGAAGGCATTGGCATAACCGTCCATCATCAGATTGTATTCAGCGGTACTCACACTACCCGAAACGTCAATAACCAGTGACAACTCCATATCCACCGGCACGGCCATCGCCTGGGTGGTGCCCAGCAGCAGGGGTATGGCAGCCAACGCCCCTAAAAACTTGTTCATTTTCTTCATTTTGTAACTCCCTCGCCCAGGATGGGTGTAAAAAAATATTTCCAGACTCTCGCCTGACACTTAAGCAGGCATTTTTTATGCCAGAAATTTTTTTTCAAAAAAATCAGTGGGATATTCTTATCAAAAATGCCAACTGGCTCCACCGTGTAAAAAAACCTGACATCCGGGCGTAGAACTAGAAATGCACATCCTTCAGGGCAATTCATCCCTGATATAGCGGAAAAAAGCGGCGATTTCGGCATCGCTGAAGGGATTTTCATAGGTGGTGTAAGGGTCGCCACGCAGCCCCCCCAGCAGGCGGGCGAGCCATTCGTCATCCGGCATTGAGCGGGCAAAACTGCCGAAGTTTCCGATCACTACCGATGAGTCCGGTGCCGGGGCAATATGACAACCCAGACACATCTGCTGATAGTCCAGCAGGGTCTGGGAGCGGGCTTGCGGATCGAGCGGCTGTTTCAGGTCGACTGAAAACTGGATGGGAAAGCGCCGGCTCAGCTCACCGGCGGCTTCGTGCAATTGACTGGAACCGATGGCGTACCGTTGCAGCACCCGGACCTGCGGCAACAACATGGCATCATCCGCCCCCGCCTCCTGCAGGGCGTGACGCGCCAACAGCGGCAGCACATTGAGGCTGCTGGTGATCCGTCCTTCGATCCAATGGCGTTTTTCGGCGGACACCCCCCCCTCATCGAGCAGCCGGCTGTCTCCGGCAATCAGCGCCAGTTCCACGGCGAATCGGCGCTGCTGTTCTCCGGCCGAAAAAACGGTGGCCGGAATCAGCAAGCTGATTCCGGCCACCAGTCCCACAAGAAACCGGCTCATCAGAGCTTGATTTCCTCGGTCATCGGCAGTGCATCATCCGCACTCCATTCCACCATGGAGCCGTCATACAGCCGGGATTTTTTGTTGCCCATCAATTCGCTGCCGACAAACCAGCCGAGTGATGCCCAGTGACCGGTATTGCAGAAGTTGATAGCAGCGCCCTCGGTGGGCACATTGGCCACTTGGTAGAGTTTTTTCAGGGTCTCCACGTCACGGAATTTGCCACCGCCGTTCACCGTCAACCAGCTCTCCGGCAGGTTCAGTGCCTGTGGAATGGTGCCGCTGCGTTTCGACTTCGGATGCCGGTTGATCCCACGATACTGATGGGTCGGGCGGTTATCGATCAGCGTCACACCATTACCGACCGCTTTCTGCACATCCTCCTTGGTGGCCAGCAGCGCTTCATTCAACGTGGCTTTGAAGGTTTTCGGGTCCGGGTTGATATTGCCCTTTTCCAGGGCATTCTTCTTGTCCGCGGTATAGGCGGCCAGACCGCCATCCAGAATGGAGACATTGTCATGCCCCAGCAACTTGAAGGTCCAGTAGACCCGTGTCGCACTGCCCAGATCCAGTGCATTCTTGCCGGCATGATAAATCACCACATGGGTCTGATTATCCACACCCAGGTCACCGATCAGCTTTTCCAGCTTGTCCACGGGCGGAAGCTGTCCAGGTATTTTATCGACCTCGACACGCCACCCCCCTTTGAGATAATCGGTGTGCACCGCACAGGGAATATGCGCCCGCATATAATCCGTTTTGGAGCCACCATCGATCGGGTTACGGATATCCAGCACCCGCACATCGGCATTGCAGCTGTTGGCCTTTACCCAGTCCACATCCACCAGCGGGGTGGCACCCCAGGCCACGGAACAGAGACCCAGCAGCGCCAATCCACCAACGATTTTTTTCGTTATATTCATTTTCATCCTCCTGGTTGTTTAGAGCACTATCAGGCGTTCAGCGACCAGAATCTCATCGAGTATCTGATCCCAGTCACCGTCCGCAAGGTTGTCATCGGTTGCATCGTAGTGATACAGATTACAACGTGTTAAAAGATGGTCGATCCCCGCTTCCACGGTCTCACTATCGGGAAACAGGCCCGTCTTCAAAACAGCTATGTTCATGGTTTAGTTCATCTCCTCAAAGATTGATCACACTGTCGGCCTGCAGCAACGCCAGGGAGAGAGCCGCGCTATCGAGATAAGGCAGATCCTCCCCGGGCACCGTGGTTTCCGGTTCGATATCACACAGTTCCAGCGTCTCCGCCTGTTCAATGTTCTCCGCGGTCTCTTGCACGGGACCCGTCATGAAAATCAGGCGAACCCCATGGCCGGCAATGGTCAGGCCCGCCGCTACACGCATCGCTTCCGCATGATCACGCCGCGCCAGTACAACCAGGTTTTTATTCGGCATATCTCCCCCTCTACAGGCTCACGATCCTATCTGCTTCACCCACCATGATACTGTTCTGGGTCTGGCTGCCCAGTTCCACCGGGCAGGGTTTTTCACCCATGAAACGGGCCCAGGAGTGTTCACAGACCACGACCCGTTGCGCGCAACAGGCCGCCTCCTGCATGCCCGGTTGGGCCAGGATCTTCACCCCGTCATTGGTAAAGAAACAGCTCCAGCGGGTGCCTTTTCGCTTGCAGGCGGCCGCCAGCGGCAGCAACAGTCGCCCGGCACCCTGTGTCGATACAATAAACAGCAGATTCACGCATACCTCCCTTTGCCCAAAGGCATTTTTATTGACGACCGATCTTCCAATGCTCAGGAATCCATCAGCGTCTTGTCATTTTTAGTCTTATTACCCACCAGATGCAGCCATGATCAAATCATGTTTATCAAGCCGCGAATGAACGCGAATACACGCAAATAGTAATTTGATGTCCGACTGCACGCCTGACGGAACACCTCCATACCGGAAGACAACTGGTAACCTCCAGGCCTGAGGATGAGGCATTTGTGAAATAACATTATCCGTGTTCATTTGCGTTCATTCGCGGCTGATATTTTTCCTGACTACAATCGGGTTAGATAGGTAGTCAAGTATCCTTGTAACTTTCCGCATCGACCGGCAGGCTGCCATCGGCAGACCAGGCTCTCCAGCCTTCGATGAAAACCTGCACCGGTTGCGGCCAATGGGCCTGCAACCGGACCAAGGCGGCGATCGAATCGAGGGGCGCGTGGCCGTAAACCACCGTATCCGCGCCGGCTTCTGTCAATCGAATTGCGGGCACGGTCTCCAGGGACACGGGCTCCGCACCCGGGATGTGTCCGCCGCGCCAACCCCGTACCTGTTCGCCCCAGTACTCCGCCTGACTGCGCGCATCGAGCAGCCGCAGGGGCTGATTCCCGCTCAAACGTTGCTGCAACTCCCGGCGCAGCACGATCTGTCCATCCCGTGGCGGCGCGACATAGTGCCGTTCACGACTCATGCTGCGTCGCTGGCCGGCGGCGAGCGGATATTCCCCTGAGGCGATCAGCCGACTCAGCGGTGGCTGCAGCACCAACACCCTTCGCTGTCCGGCAAGATAGAGCAGTCCGGCGATGAAGTCGCGGGCTTCACCCGGACGACCGGCCACCACCACCGTTTCACTCCCCTGCAGCCCCAGCGTACCGAGTAGCCAGACGATGTCCCGCAGGCTCGGCAGACGACCACTGTGACCGAGCAGATCATCTGCCGTGAGACAGCGCGCCCCCTGGATGCTGCGCTTTTCACACTGCAGCGTGGGGCGGGTATCCAACAGCCGCCAGTCACTGCCTTCCGGCATCCGGTCAATCAACTGCAGTGCCGTTTCCGCCGCCCGCAGCGGCGTCATAACCAGCATGGCCAGCAAACCCAGGCAGCCAATCGCAGTCAGTCGGATCACGCCGCTAGCAGCCGCCAAAATGCTTTTTCGCCGGCGCGGCACCGGCAGCCTTGACCGGCGGGTTCTCCAGGTAGTAACCCACCAGCTCGACAACCGGAATCCGTCCATAGTCAGGCCCCAGATCCACATCGGCAAACGCCTCCATCGGCTGTGGCTGGCTGGCGGCCAGGCGCGTCTCTTCCGGGACTGCCGCATAGGAGAAAAGCACGGCGCTGATCCCCAGGGTAGCCAGCAGGCTGAATATATTAAAAATCATTACTTCCCGACGCATCTTGCGGCCTCCTCAGGATGAATCACTGGTCATGCTGATATAGAACACGGCCATCGACAGTGCGAACATGCCCAGCTGAATCCAGGTTTGCAGACTCAGTTCCATTTCACTCTCCCTTGTAGTGGCGAATCAGTTCACCCATGCTCAGCGGTTCGCCTCCTTCCGGATTGATCACCTGGGGCGTATAGAACGGTACGCCATCACGGTCCGAGCGGAGATAGTCGGGCTGGGCAGCAGCGATATAGGCGAGTGAAGCAATCGAAATGCCCATCACCCCAATCGACAGTCCCAGCATGGCGATATAGCCTTTGGTCATGACATCACCCTATTGCCGGCGAACGATGACACGCCAGTAGCGGTCGGCTTTCAGGGTACCCAGATGGGTGCTGCCCAACTCCGGCATCATCGGCGGAATCGCCTCCATCGAGGTGGGATTGTCGATACGCACCTCGATCACATCACCCGTCGCCGCCCCGGAGAGCGCCTTCTTGGTCATCAACTGGGGGCGTGGGCAGGAGTCGCCGATACAGTCCACGATCTGGCTGACCGGGTAGGTGTTGCCATCTTCCAGCGTGACTTCGCCGGTCGGACCTGCGGTTTCCGGCTGTTTGTTTTTATTGCGTCCAAAAAGTCCCATGAGATCTCCTCCTGTGGAGTGCTGTTCAGGATTTACTTTCCAATACTGTCCGGGCGGCGGCCACCGGCTGACTCACCGGAGTGCGCTGTTCGGCGACGCGCCGCTCCTTGCGCAGGATCGCCTGATAGATGGCATAGAGCACTGCGGTCTGGATCAGGCCGAAGAACAGTGCCGGGATGCCGGTCTCCTCCTGCAGGGTGGCGGCATTGGCGAAGCCGAACTGCAGTCCCGCCAGATTGGGTTCACCGGTCATGGTGGCCGAGGCCGGCGGCCAGTAGGTGTAGGACCAGACCAGGGAGAACAGGAACATGCCGATAAAGGTGAACAGCAGCGCCCAGATGGCGCCCACGTTGCCCTCGCCCGCCTTGACCCAGGTGGAGACGGTACAGGCGCCGGCCAGCACCATGCCGATACCGAACAGGAACAGCCCGATCACCTGGTTGATACCGACGTCAAACTGCAGCGGATAGCCATCGCCGAAGGTCATGAAGGTGGTGAAACCAACCGTGAGAATCATCATGGTGACCAGCAGCGCCTTGGTGTTGCGATAGGTCTTGAACAGTATCGCATCGCGCAGCGCGGCGGTATTGCAGAAGCGCGAACGCTGCACCAGAAAACCCACCACCGAACCAAAGATAAATGCCGCAAGACATTGACCGACAATCGACATATCAACCCTCCAGAACTTTCTTGTAGATGAGTGAGCCGACCCAGGCGCCGGCGATGATGCCGGTGATGGAGAGATAGCCGCCCAGGTTCATCTGCGGCGTCAGGCCGAAGAAGGTGCTCACATTGCAGACAAAGGCGAGGCGGATGCCGATCCCCATCAGCAGGCCGCCAATGGTGATCATCACCCACTCGGAGAGGTGTTTCGGCACGCGCCAGTAGAACTCCTTGCTCATCAGCGCGCCCACCAGGGCACCGAACAGCATGCCGAGGCTGATATAGATCTTCCAGTAGCCGGCATCGGGCTTGAAAACCAGATCCCAGAACGGAATGCGGGCCAATTCATCACCCAGGAATAACTCGGCAATGAGACCGGTCATCATGGTCTCGCCACCGCCCACGGTCCAGGCGCCGACTGTCAGAAACAGAAAGATATTCAAGACCGCGATGATCGACAGGGAGATCACCGGGTCGAAGGTCTTCTTGAAAAAATCCATGCACCCTCCAATGCCAGTTCGTTATTGTTGACAGAGAAGTGCAAGCCGGGTGCCAACTGGTGGTTATGATTTTTTAGCTGATATTACAACGAGTTAAATACTTCATGAAATACTGATTCTGATCTGTTTTGAACAGGCCCTGTCGCAAAATGAATCACCCCATCTGGCCCATTTTGCGCCGCAGGGTGGAACGGCTGATCCCCAGCACGCGCGCCGCCGCCACCTGATTCTGGTCATTCGCCTCCAGCACCGCACGGATATGTCGCGCCTCCAGTTCGGCGATGGTCAGGGTGGTTTCCGCGCGCGGCTCACTCACCAGGGCCTTGCCCGGGGTGGAGATGATGATCTGGTGCGCCTCCAGCACCGGCCCGGGGAACAGGGCGAAACTGCGCTCGATGATGTTCTCCAACTGGCGCACATTGCCGGGCCAGTCATACTGCTGCAGTTTCTCCTGGGCCGCAGCGGAAAGGCCCAGATCATCCCGCCCGAGGCGTTCGCGCAGCTGGTGCACGAAATGCCACGCCAGCGGCAGGATATCATCGCGCCGCTCGCGCAGCGCCGGCAGATGGATCGGCAGCACGTTGAGGCGGAACAGCAGGTCACTGCGAAACTCGCCCCGGGCGGCCATCTGCTCCAGGTCCCGGTTGGTGGCCGCGACCACCCGGACATCGACCCGCACAATGCTGTTGCCGCCCACCGGGCGCACCTCCCCCTCCTGCAGGGCGCGCAGCAGCTTCGCCTGCAGGCGCGGACTGACATCCCCCACCTCATCCAGAAACAGGGTGCCACCATCCGCCTGCTGAAACAGCCCCTCGCGCTTCTCACCGGCGCCGGTAAAGGCCCCCTTCACATGGCCGAACAGTTCCGAGTCGAGCAGGTCCTCCGGCAGGGTACAGCAGTTGATCGGCACAAACGGCTTGTCCGCCCGGGCGCTGGTGCTGTGCAGCGCCTGTGCAATCACCTCTTTACCGGTGCCGGTTTCCCCGGTGATCAGCACCGGGATGTCCCGCTCCTGGATCCGCGCCACCACATCCAGCACCTGCTGCATCGCCGCACTGGCGGCGATGATGGAGCGGATCTGTTCCCGCCCATCCAGGGCCATGCGCAAGCGCTTCACCTCCTCCTGCAGCGCCCGGCGCTCCAGCACCTTGCGGACCCGCAGCATCAGCTCATCCGGGTTGATCGGCTTGGTCAGGTAATCATAAGCCCCCAGGCGCATCGCCTTGACGGCGGTTTCGATGGTGCCGAAGGCGGTCATGACAATGCTCTCGGTGGCCAGACCACGCTCCTGCAGTTGCACCAGCAGGTCGATGCCGCTCTCCATGCCCAGGCGCAGGTCGGTGATCACCAGATCAATCGACTGGGTTTCGAAATAGCCCAGCGCCTCATCGATCCCGGCGGCTTCGAAGGGCACAAAACCTTCCGTCTTCAGCAGCAGACTCACGGTCTTGCGAATGGAAAACTCGTCATCGACAATCAGTACATTACCCATCATTGGTCACTTCCAGATCAAAGGCCACCTCGGTACCGGAACCTTCCCGGCTGGTGATGCTGAGCGCCGTCCCGTGCTGCGCCAGGATGCGCTGCACCACCGGCAGGCCGAGACCGGTACCCTCCTTGCGGCTGGTAAAAAAGGGCTTGCTGATTTCAGACAGCATGTCGGCGGGAATACCGCGGCCGTTGTCCACGATGCTGACATTGAGACGGTCGCCGGTACGCTGCAAGCGGATAATCAGCCTCCCCTCGCCGGTGATGGCCTGCAGGGCGTTCAGCATCAGGTTGAGCAGCACCTGGCGCATCAGGTCGGGATCGAAACGGCAGCGGTTATCCTCCGCATAGCGGCGCTCGAAGCGGATGCCGTCTCCATAGTGGGAATCCTGACTGATCAACCCGATGGTCTGCTCAATCAACACTTTCAAGTCGCCATCCTCGATACAGGGCGCCGGCAGGCGGGAGAACCTCAGAAAGTCGTCCAGGATACGTTGCAGGCGACGTGACTCGGTATTGACGATATCCACCACCGCGGTGTGGTCCTCGGCCGCAAGTTGGGTATTGCCCAGCAGTTTTACCGAGTTGATCAGCGCCACCATCGGGTTGCGTATCTCATGGGCGATCGAGGCGGCCATCTCACCGACACAGGCGAGCCGTTCCGCCTCGGTGCGCTTGCGATGCTCCTGCTCCATCTGCCGGGAGCTGCGCTGCAGCGAGGCGGCCATCAGGTTGAAGGCACGGGAGAGGGTGCCCGTCTCATCCTGGCTGCGCACGTTCACCCGGGCATTCAGATCCCCTCCGCCGATCTTTTTCGCCGCCAGGGTCAGTTCATGCAGGTTCCGGGTCACCGCCAGGGAGAGCAGCCAGGCCGCAATGCTGCCGATCACCAATGCCAGCAGCGTATACTGAATGCCCCGATTGCGGGTCTCGGCCAGAGCGCTTTCAAGATTCGCGGTGGATAACCCCAGCACCACCAGTCCCACCCGGTTGTTATCGATCAGCACGTCATCCCGAAGATCCAGTACCCGGTCATCGACTGCCAGCGGGAACCGGTCATTCTGTTCAATCACCGGCCCCACTTGACGACCCACCCGCCCCTCCCGGGTGCTGGCCATGACATAACCCCGGACATCGACAATCTCACCATAGGAGACATCTTCCCGCTCACCGACCCGGCGCGTCACCTCCGCCAGCGAGGCCAGGTCCTCGGCCAGCAGGGCATTGGTCGAGGCCACCACCATCAGGCTGGCCAGCGAGCGCCCCTGGTTGACCATCTCCTGACGCAGTTCATGGGACTGGCGTTCAACCGCCTCCCAGGTAAACAGCCCCATCAGCACCACATGTACCAGCGCCACGGAGATGATCAGCCGGGCACGCAGGGTATGAAACAGCCGGGGAACCCAGCGGCTCTGCTGCCCCAGCATCGGGGCTGTTGAAAACAGGGGGGTGTCTGTCACGGCTTGACCTCCAGATACTCTGCGTCGGCGGCAGGTTCAAAACCCCGCCTGAACCCCATCTGTTTGACAATCGCCTGGCCCTGCTCAATCTCCGCCAGCCCGAGCAATGCCCGGTAGAGCCGGTCGATCTCCTTGGCCGGCAGGTCATCCCGCACCGCAATCGGCATCTGTGGTTGCGACGGTGTCTCGGCGATGATGCGCAGTTCATCCCGTACCGCCTCCGGCATGGAGCGCAGTGACGGACGCCAGGTCCCGGTGATGTCCACCAGTCCGTTATACAGGGCCAGAATGGCCGAATCCTGTGATCCGAAGTACTGCACCTGCAGCCGCCGGTCCACATCGATACCGATGGAAGCGAGGTATTCGCGCACCATCACCGTGGCCGCGTAGGCGCCCGGGTCGGGGAAGCCGATCCGCAGATCCGCAGGCAGTGATTCAGCCGACAGGGTCTGGATCGGCCCGTTCCTGCGCACCACCAGAATCCCGGTAAAAGGCTCGGAGGCCACCTTGACGATCACCCGGTAACCGTACGGGCGGGAGCGTGCGTAGAGCATCGGATTGAGATAGATGATGTCATATTCACGCCGTGCCACCTTCTCCATAAAGCCGGAGAAACTGCTGCTGGTGACAAACTGCACCGGACGTCCCAGTTGCTGACCCAAATACTCGGTCAACGGCAGAAACATACCGGCCAGCTTGGTCGGGCTCTGCAGAGGCAGCACACCAAAGCGCAGGTGCTTGGGCTGTGCCGTTTCAGCCGCAACCGTGATCGACAGCATCCAGCCCAGCAGGATTGCCGGCCAGACCAATTTTCCACCCAACACACACCTCCATGCCCGATCCATTTATTGATGGGATAAGTGCGCCCTGTTCAGGGATCGGCCGCTTTGTCTACTACAGATGAAACGTGCGCCGGCCTGAAACTGTATCTCTTATTGTGATTGTTTGACCGGGTCAGTCTGCACTGTTATGGATTGTAATGGCAGCAGGCCGTCGCCTGGTCAGGGCGTCCCCTCCGGAGCTAACCATATCAGAGTAGTGCGCGCATACTCCAGCCTGCCGGTAACGCACTCAAAATTGATAATCTTCAATGCAACCCCCGGGAAATACCTTACTATCCCACTCAAGTTAATAGACATCGCGCCCCATGGGAGCCAACAATGAACCCGGTATCGCAACACGCCATCCGGCTGGAGCATTTCCCCATCTCGTTCTTTGCCATGATCATGGGTCTTTCCGGCCTGACGATCGGCTGGGAAAAAGCCCGGCATGTCTTTGCCATCGAGCTGCCTGTCAACACCTTCCTGGCAGGAGTGACGGTTGTCGTCTTTGTCATACTGGGACTTTTTTATGGCGCCAAGCTGATCCGCCACAGGGAGTCGGTTTTGCAGGAGCTGAGGCACCCGGTCAAGCTCAATTTCTTCCCGACCATCTCCATCAGCCTGCTGCTGCTTTCAATCGTCTTTCTTCCAATCAGCCCGACTGTCAGCCACCCACTCTGGCTGGTTGGCAGCGCACTGCATCTGATCCTGACACTCTATGTGGTAAGCGTTTGGATTCATCATGAACAGTTCGAGATTCAGCACATGAATCCCGCCTGGTTCATTCCGGCGGTGGGTAACGTATTGGTCCCCGTTGCCGGCATCTCGTTTGGCTATATTGATATCTCCTGGTTCTTTTTCAGTATCGGGATACTGTTCTGGATCATTTTGATGACCATCCTGTTCAATCGCATGCTGTTTCATCGCCCGCTTGATCAGAAGTTATTACCCACCCTGTTTATCCTGATTGCCCCGCCGGCAGTCGGCTTTATTGCCTATTTGCGCCTGGCGGGTGAATTGGACGCTTTTGGTCGCCTGCTGTACTACAGCGGCCTGTTCCTGACACTGCTGCTTTTCACCCAGTTCCGACGCTTCCTCAAGCTGAGTTTTTTCCTCTCCTGGTGGGCTTACTCCTTCCCCCTGGCCGCGATCAGTATCGCCAGCATGGTGATGTTTGAACAGACGGGAAAACCAGTGTACCAGTGGATCGGCGGTGCGCTGCTGCTGCTGTTGACCGGACTGGTGGGTCTGCTTTTGTTCCGCACCGGCATTGCCATCAGGCGCCGGGGAATCTGTATTCCGGAGCAGTGAACGGAGCGATTTGATGACACTTGCAGTAGCGTTGATCCGCTACCAGGTGGATCTTGGGTGGCCAAACGACCCTGATGAATTCCCCGGCTGAGCCGGGGATCACCGCTAGGATTTCTGTTTTTTATGCGCCGACGAATCGTGTGAATGGGCTACCGCCTCAGGTAACGGCAAACCGCCAAACAGTGCCGTTGCGGCGGTCTGCGGATCGGTCTCGCTGGTCGCCACTACCCGCACACCCCGGCTGGCCATGCGCTGACGAAATCCATCACCACAACCCCCGGTGATCAACACATCGAGCTCATCAATGGGATGAACAGCGCCACGAAACTCATGCATCGAGAGTTCCTTGGGCAAATCGAGCCTGGCAATTTCAAGCGTCTGCCCTGCACCATCCTGAGCAAACACCAGAAACCGCCTTGCCTTGCCGGCGTGGCCGGTAATCGTCCTGAAATTCTGGCTGGTTACGCCTACCTTCATACTTCTCTCCCAACGGTCATGTCACCCTGATGCCCTGCCGCGCGCGCTTTTTCCTGCGCCAGAAAAGAGCCTGGTGAACAGTGAAACAACAGACAGTGCCGATACTATCCATTTTCGGGAAAAGCGCATTGCCAACTATCAATTGCGGCAGAATTCACCAGGGGCAACCTCCTCTGATTCCCCGCCTCGTCGTCGTACTCAGACCTCCCTCAAGGCCCGGTTCACATCCTCAAGCAGGTCATCCATATCCTCCAATCCCGCCGACAGCCGGACCAGGCCCTCACTGATCAGGTGCTCGGCCCGCTCCTCGGGGCTGTAAACGGAGTGGGTCATGCTGGCCGGATGCTGGGCCAGGCTCTCCGCATCCCCCAGGCTGACCGCGCGGGCGATCAGGCGCAGGGCGTTCATGAACCGGCAACCGGCCTGCAGGCCGCCCTTGAGTTCGAATGCCACCATCCCGCCCGGGGCAGCCATCTGGCGTTCAGCCAGTTCACGCTGCGGAAATGCCGCCAGCCCGGGATAATGACAGACCTCCACCTTGGGGTGATCGGCAAGAAACCCGGCGATCCCCTGCGCATTCTGGCAATGCCGGTCCATGCGCAACGCGAGGGTCTTCAGGCCGCGCAGGATGAGAAAGGCATCCTGTGAGGAGAGTACCGCCCCGGTCATATCCTTGAGACCGTGGAAGCGCACCTCATCCAGCGACTCCTTCGGACCGACGATGGCACCGGCGATCAGGTCACCATGTCCGCCCAGGTACTTGGTGGCGGAGTGCACCACGTAATCGGCGCCCAGTTCCAGCGGTCGCTGCAGGTAAGGGGTGCAGTAGGTGTTGTCCACCACCACCTTGGCAGCATAGGGTTTGGCGATGGCCGCCATGGCGGCAATATCCACCAGGCGCATATTGGGATTGGCCGGCGACTCGAAGAAGACCAGGCGGGTCTTCTCGCTGATGGCATTTGCCAGGTTTTCCGGTTCAGTCAGATCCACATGGGTAATCTTCACCCCGAACCGGGCCAGGCCGTGATTGAAATAGGCGTAGGTGCAACCGTAGAGCGTCTTGTCCGCGATCACCTCATCACCCGGTTGGAGCAGTGTCCACAACAGCGAGGCGGTGGCCCCCATCCCCGATCCGGTCACCAGCGCCGCCTCCCCGCCTTCGAGGTCGGCAATGCGTTGCTCCAACAGCGCCGTGGTCGGGTTGCCGACCCGGGAGTAGACATACCCTGCCTGCTCGCCGGCAAAGCGGGCGCTGCCGTCAGCCACGGTCGGAAAGGTATAGGTGGAGCTCAGATAGAGAGGCGGATTCAGTGCCCCATGGCCCTCGTACACGTCGTAACCGTGGTGAATCGCCCGGGTGGAAAAGCCCGGCTTGTCATGGGTTGATCTGCTCATGGTCTGTCTCTCTCCTAAGTTTGCCTGATCATGCATTGAGTCGGCGGGATGTCCCACGGATTGCCAAGCCTGGCATCATCAGCCCGCAGTGTATGACAATCCACAAACAACCGCTTTTCAAATAATATTCGTCTATTAAATAAACAATCAGTATATTGCTCGTTATTAACCGATTTCTATCAAATCATTTTCGGATAACAGGGATCGAAATGACACTCGACCGAATCGATATCGAAATTATCAGGCAGTTACAGAACAATGCTCGGCTCTCCAACAAACAGATCGCCGCCGAGGTGGGACTGGCACCCTCCAGCGTGCATGAACGATTGAAACGGCTGTGGGAAAGCGGGGTGTTGACCGGCACCCACGCAGAGGTGGACCCGGCAAGCCTGGGCATCGGACTCGAGGCCCTGTTCATGATCGAGCTGTCCAAACACGAAAGAACGGCCGTCGATCAATTCATGGAGCATATGTTAACCATACCCGAGGTGCGATCGGCCCACCTGATCACCGGCCGGTATGACCTGGTCATCCACGTGGTGGTGCACGATACCCGGCACCTGAAAAACCTCGCCCTGGACCAGTTCACCAACCGCCCCGGCGTCACCCGCATCGAGACATCGATCATCTATGACACCCGGATGAATCATCAACTGCCGGATCTGCGGGATGGCAGTCGGGGGTAATCCTGCTTGCTTGCCTGCTCCGCCAGGCCAACCCGTCAGCAGTTAAAAACAACTCCATGAATTTTGAGCGGAAATCTCCCGGCTCAATCGTGCGAAACTCTCTGTATGAAACTCAGCAACAGTTATTCTGAACTGCCGGATCACTTCTATGCCCGGATCCGGACCGACCCGGCCCCCGAACCCAGGCTGCTGGCGTGGAACGGGGCGTTGGCCGCGCACCTCGGCCTGGAGGCGCTGGGGCAGGATGCGGAGCGCCTGGCGGCCATCTTCAGCGGCAGCCAGCCCCTGCCCGGCGGCAGGAGCATCGCCCTGGCCTACGCCGGGCACCAGTTCGGCAACTTCGTGCCGCAACTGGGAGACGGCCGGGCCGCCCTGCTGGCCGAGGTGATCAGTCCCGTGGATGGCCGTTGCTACGACATCCAGCTCAAGGGCTCCGGGCAGACCCCCTTCTCCCGTAGCGGCGACGGCAAGTCACCGTTGGGGCCGGTAATCCGTGAGTACCTGCTGAGCGAGACCATGCACCGGCTGGGGGTTCCCACCACCCGCTCCCTGGCGGCGGTGGCGACCGGTGAGCCGGTGTTCCGGGAAGCGGTTGAACCCGGCGGGGTCCTGACCCGGGTGGCCGCCAGCCACATTCGGGTCGGTACCTTTCAGTTGTTTGCCGCCCGCCGTGATGTGGCAGCGCTGCAGACGCTGGTCGACTACGCCATCCAACGGCACTACCCCGATGCCGCATCGGCAGAGCAGCCGGCTGCCGCCTTTTTCTCGGCGGTGGTTACCGGCCAGGCCCGGCTGGTCGCGCACTGGATGGCGGTCGGGTTCATTCACGGCGTCATGAATACCGACAACTGCGCCATCTCCGGCGAAACCCTGGATTACGGCCCCTGCGCCTTCCTGGCCGAGTGCCTGATGCTGATCGAAGAGAACCGGGAGCGTTATGAAACCCTCCTGGGCGGGTTTCAGGCCGCCTTCGAGGAGCACTACTTTAGGCTGATGAGCCGCAAGCTCGGCCTCTCGCCGCCGGACGCGGCGAACAGGGATCTGGTGACCGCCTGGCTGCAGCAGTTGCAGGAAGGCAAGCTGGACTACACCCAAAGCTTCCGGCAACTGGCATCGCAACTGGACGCCGGCGGTCCGCCCCGGTTCGGTGATTTCGAGACGCGCTGGCTGCAGCGCATCGACCGCCAACCCGGCGGCCGGGAGAGAGCGGCCGGGATCATGACCTCGGCCAACCCCCGGTTCATACCGCGCAACCACCAGGTGGAGCGGGCCATCCGGGCAGCCTACGAGGAGGATTTACGCCCGTTCGAGGAGTTGCGCCAGGTGCTCTCGGCCCCCTTCGATCCACACCCGGGACTAGAGCACTATGCCGAACCGCCCGGGGAGAACGAACGGGTACTGGCGACGTTTTGCGGGACCTGAGACACGCCGGCCCCAGCGGGCCCCTCAGCCCTTGGTCAACGCCAGCGCGATAAACCCGCCCCAGGGGAACCGGTTCGGCATCCACCCTTCGACCCATCGGGCCATGGCGTTGCCCCGGGGCAGAAAGAGGGCACTGAGGATCCGGGTCTCAGCCGGTGCCGGGATCAGCGCCGGTATCCAGTCCCTGCGGATCTGCCCGGGTGTATTCCAGTGTGCGCGGCGGTAGCTGGCATGGGTGTCTCTCTGCCGGTAGAGCAGACTGTGCCGGTTCAGCAATCCAAGTACCAGGGTACGGCGGGTCACCCGCCACATCTCCCGCAGGGCGGTTACAGGCTCCTCGACAAAGCAGAGACTGGTGATGGCCGCGACGCTGTCGAAGCGGTTGTCACTGAAGGGCAGGCTCAATGCACTCCCCTGCAGAAAGGCAATATCGCCTGGCTGCGCCCTGGCAAATGCGATAGCACCGGGATCGGGATCGATCCCGGTGACCACGACGCCCTGTTGGGCGAAGCGGCGACTGAAGTGGCCGGTGCCGCAGCCCACATCCAGCAGGGAGTCCCCCGCCACGGGACTCAGCAGACGCATCAGCAGGTGGAATTCACAATCACTGATCCAGCGCCCCCGGGGAGAGCGGTACCAGGCCTCGTAACGCGCAGGATCGGGGTGAATGTTGGTCATGCTTTTTCCTCTGCAGAATTCCCTGGGGGGGATATCTCATCCTTGAGTTGAACTGATCTTTACTCAGCCACGGCGGCCACACGATGCACAATGGCTCAACGGAGCGGGCAGAACCACAAGGGATTTTATCCACTTCCATGAACAGGAAGCACCTCAGTTACCGAATACGCCCTTGAGTTTATCCAGAAACCCATTCTCTTCACCCGACTGTTTTTTCGACGCCTTGTTACTTCCGGAACCACCCCCGCCCAGTGCCGTCTGGCAGGGATTTTGATCGGCAGTGGCCTTGTTCCAGAGCCCCTCCAGCAGCAGGGAGGCGCCGCCAGTGGCGATCGCGCCATAGAGCTTCAGGCCGGCCTTGGTGGTGCCCTTGGCATCCAGTCCCAGTTCCGGCTGGCTGAGCGGCCCCTTCAGACGGGCCGCGTTGACCAGGTCGCCGGCGGTAATCCCCAGATCCTTGGTATCGGCCCGGGGCAGCGGCTTGAACCCCACGTCCAACTGTTCGTTTTTCAAATCGATGGTGCCGGCACTGACGATGCTCATCTGCCGGGTCAGCATGGCGACCTGCTTGTCGTATTCGGCCACGCCGTTTTTGAATTGGAGATTGACCACCGCGCACTCCATCCGGGTAAACGGTTCCTTCCCGGCTGCCGGGTTGAGCGCGGTGAAGAGCTGGTGCAGCAGATCGCCACCCACCAGGTTCAGGTGGCGGTTGTTGATCTTGCCCTCGCCAACGCTGATCAACAACCGGCCGTTCAGGTCGCCCATCAGGGCCGCGACCGAATCGCCCCGGGCCTTGAGATCGATATCGATCGAGGCCGTGCCTTGTTGCAAAGGGGTCTCTTTACCGGAACCACCCAACAGCTTCCCCAGCATCACCTCTTTGCCGGCAAGGCGGAGGCTCATGAGCGCGGGACGCTGAGCGCCGCGTAACTCGATCTGCCCGTCCATGCGGCCGCCACCGGCCATGAATGTCAGGGGCTTGATGGTGAGCACACCCCCGTCGATACGGAGGCTGGCGGAGAGATCATCCAGGATGTAGCGGTTACCCAGCACCTGCTTGCTGCTGAACTGGACTTCCGCGTTCAGACGCTTCAGCACATCCAGCGGTAGCGGCGAGGCGGAAAAGAGCTTGCCACCGGTCGCTGCTTTATCCGTCGCCTTCTCCCCGCTACGCAGGTCGATCCGCTCGATGCTCAGGGTCGCCTCCAGACGGGGAGGTTGCGCGACCAGGTCGAGCACCAGGGAACCGTTCAACTGCGCCTGGTTGTGGGTAAGCTGAACCCGCTCCAGGGTGATAGCGGAGAGTGCGTCAGCAACCGCCCCCTCGCCCTGCAGCCGGCCCTGCTGCCCCCCATAACCCAGTTCCAGATCGAAGCGGATTGCACCCCCGGCGGTGAGCGCCGCGATGTTGTCCAGTTGTCCATCCACATGGAGACGGCTGCCGTTGTAGGCACCCTCGAAGGCCAGGGTCAGGGGGCTGGCCAGGCTGTCTGCGGACGCCCGAAGCCGGTCGATCATGAACTCGACAGGCTCCCCGTCCACAGGGAGGAAGCGGATGCGCGCCTCCTCGATCAGGAGATTGTTCACCTGCGACAGGACACCACCCGATGGAGCGGTACCCGCGGGTTCGGCTTTCGCAAACTGCCAGTTGGCATCACCCTTGGCATTGCTCTCCAGCACGATCTCCGCCTGCCGCGCAATCAGCCGCGTCACCTTCACGTCACCGGTCAGCAGGGGCAACAACTCCAGCTGCGCCGCCAGTTGACCAATCGAGACCATGGTCGCGGCCGAACCCCAGGGCACATTGGAGAGCGACACCCCGCTGACCTCGATACGGGGAGTGAGGGAAATCGACAGTTTCAGATCACCCGCGATCGCCAGCTTGCGTCCGGTCAACGCCTCCACCTGCGCCACCACCTCCGGCTTGTACCGGTTGAAATCGAGCGACATCAGGATGCCGATCAGGACCAGGGGGATCAGGAGCAGAAGGGCGATCAGGATGCCAAAGATGGTTTTCTTGTTAATCATTGGTGTTGTTCTGCTGGTACCTGCAAGGGTGGATAAGCCGGTAGGCGCATCCACCGGTTGCCACGGTGGATGCGCTGACCAATAATGCAGGCACCCCCGGAATTCACCTCCGTGACATTTGCGATAAAGCATAGGGGTCATCAGACTCGATTGATTCTGTATTTCTCAGGCCTTCTATCACCGCCTTTGGGCTTCGGCTCTACCCGTCGGTCCAATTTCTTTTGGATGCTCTGTTTAAACCGATCATTACCCAATACTCAAGCTGTCACAATACGTAGGCTTCAAATATGTCATTCAGCAATATATTCTTTGGAGCCAAATCCGCCATCCAGGAATGCAGGGCTATGAGTACGAGGCAGTGCGGCTAAAGGTGACGATCAAAATCCATTCGTTGGTGCAAGATTCGTACAACGTCGATTCCATTACCCGTTACTTTGAAGAAGACAACATGGGAACCGGAGCTGAATTTTCGGTAACCTCTTCTCACGTCTCCGATATCTACAAATTCTGTCGGGCTATCCGCTGCACGTTTCACCACAGACCATAGTTCCCGAACATATTTTTCTGCTTGCTCAACACCCCATTGTGAAAGCGTGTAATCCCAGATCTCACCTAAATCTAGTTTGGCTCTGGGAGAAAAAATCACCTCACTCATAAGGTGAGGGACTTCTTTTTGTTCGCTATGAAGGCTTCAATATCCAGACCAGTAGATGGCCCTGAGTTCTCTCCTTCGATTAAGGCTTGCCGCAACTGCTCCAACTTTACATGATCCTGTCTGATCAAATCACGAACATAGTCAGAGGCATTGGCATACCGTCCGGAATGAACGCACTCTTCAACCCATGCCTTCATCGGATCAGGCAAAGAAATATTCATCGTAGCCATAAGAATCTCCTGCGTAGTGTGTAAACAGCAGTCTATGGCATATTTTGTCATTTGACAAACTTTGCCATACATGGCAATCGATTTAAGCGTCTGTTTTTTTAAATCAACAGCAATCAATGCACCGTACAGACCATACAGGGATCGAATGACCTTACGATGTGCTGCACCGCTACCGGCTCTTTCTCGCCTTCCCGGACCGGCGCACCGATCAGTGCCTGTTCCAGGGGGCCGGAAACATCGCTGCGATCCCGGGGTGAGAAGTTCCAGGTGGTGGGGGCAATGATCTGGTAGTTGAGGATACGGCCGTTCCTGATCCGCACCCAGTGGCCGAGGCTGCCGCGGGCCGCCTCGGTGAGGCCGAAGCCCTGGGACTCCTTTTTCAGGCCGCTGTCGTTGCAGAAAGGCGCTTTCGGCTGCAGCATGCGCACCCACTGTTCCATCTCGATCAGCACTCGGGGCAGCTCCAGCAGGCGGGCGATGACCCGGTTGCGCACATTGCTGCCACTGCTCGTCACCAGATCATTGACCAGCGGCTGGCCGTCAATCAACTGTCGCGCCAGCGCCCCTACCTCCACCACCTCGCCCTTCAGGCGTGGCGCCTTGCACCAGGTGTAGCCGGTTTTGGCGTCGGCATCCGGCAGGGTGACGCCTTGATAGGGGTGCTGCGGCTCGCTCTGCCCTTCCATCCAGCTGTGGCTGATATCCTCGGTGATAAAATCCGCATTGAGCGTCTTACGCTTGCCCTGGTACCAGACACCGGAACGGAAAGTACGATCCCCCTCCAGAGGGTAGACGCCGTAGCTCATGAAGCGGCCGCCGGTCTTTCCCAGCTGATCCAGCTGCAGGTCCCTGGACAACTGCAGCAGGCGACGGAAGTCGCTCTCGGACGGATCACCTGCCGCCAGCCACTCATCCAGTTGCTGCTGGTTGGAAATTTCCAGCATCTGTTCCAGCGGCGCACCGAACAGGCGCTGCTCCAGAAAGCGCCGGAAGCCGCCAAGAATGGAGAGCAGCCGCATCTTCTCCTTGGCCTCGATACCGCGGGTGCTGCCGCCGGGCTGGATACCCAGGGTGTGGGGCCACTTGCCGGCCATGATGCCCATCAGGTGCATGAACTCGGCGCGCGCTTGCATCACATCGGGCGCCACCCGGCCCTTGATCGCCTTGAAGCGGCTTTGCACCTGTTCGAACCAGGGCTCGCCGCGGTAGATCTCGCGGGCGAAGTCGGGCATGAAGAAGAGATAGAAGTGGGTGAGGTGATCGGCCAGGTTCTCACAGGCGTGGATCAGGTTCAGCGCCAGTTCGCCGTTGCGCGGACGCTCCACCCCGGCGGCCCGGGCCAGGGCCTCGGCCGCGGCGATGGATTGGGAGACCGAGCAGATGCCACAGATGCGTGGCGTGTAGATCAGGGCATCGCGCGGGTCCTTGCCATGCAGGATCTGCTCGAAGCCGCGATACATGGGTGAGACCACCCAGGCGTTGCTGACCCGGCTTTCGGCCGTCTCGATCTGCACCTCCAGGTCGCCCTCGACCCGGTTGAAGGGTCCGATGATGGTTCTGCTCATGGCCCCTTTTTCCTCGCCTGGGGTGGCACGACGATGTGATCGGCGTGGGCGTTCTCACGCAGCCGGCGCGGCGTGGCCGCCTTGGAGAGCGAGGCCAGCGCCACGAACCACGCCTTGGGCATATCAGACGGCAGGCCGATCGGGATGCCGGCGATCTTGGGCGTCTCCTGGAAGCGGTGCCCCGGCTCCTGGAAACCGGGCGCGGTACAGTTGATGCAGGCGTAACCGCCACGCAGGCAGGAGCCCTCACCGTTCCACAACCGGGTGTTGCAGTCGGCGTGGGCCTGGGTGCCAAGACAGCCCAGGTGCTCCATCATGCAGCCGAGCTGGGAGTGCTCCTCGGCACTCGCCTTGAATTCATAATACTCGTTGCGGGGACAGCCGTGATGTACCAGGTGGTCGGCATAGGCGCGGGGACGCTGCCAGGCGTCCAGGTCGGCCTCGCCGAAATCGTCCAGCGCCAGCTGCATCAGCGTCTCGGTGATCCAGTTGGGATGGGTCGGACAACCGGCCACGTTGATCACCGGCAGGCCGCGGGTTGAGCGATAATCCTCTCCCAGTGCACCACCCCGCTCGGTCTCGGCAAACTGCAGACCGCAGGCATCGGTGGGATTGTCACCCCCGGCAGTGATGCCGCCAAAGCTGGCGCCGCTGCCGATGCCCAGGGTGTAGCCCGCCACGGCGGCAAGCTCCCGCACCCAATCCAGCATGGAGCGGCCGGTACCGGCCAGGATATGAAAACGGCCGGTATCCTTCGGACCGCGCAGGATAGCCCCCTCGATGCAGAGCGCATCGAGTTTAATCTCACCCGCAATAACCGCCCGCAGAATCTGCACCATTTCAGAGCCCGACTCTTCGCTCAGCATCGGATGCCACAACAGGTTGATGCCGGCACCCTCCAGGGTATGCAGCAGATTCGGCGACTCGGCATTCAGCAGCGACAGGCTGCAGCCGCCGCAGCCTCCGGACTGCAGCCAGAGCAGATTGAATCCCGTTTGCTGTTTCATCGTCCGGTGGTTCATGTGAGCACTCTCAACGCTACCACACCTGCAGCAAATGCCTCTACCATCAGACACTTGGGGGTGCGGATCATGATGGATGCGTCCAGGGGCTTATGCATCTTGTCCGTTTTCATACCAATCTCGCGGCTGAAGCCGCGATATTATCCGCGCTACCGCTGTTCATGTAGTAAAATGACACTCAAACCGCCTTCAGGGTCAGGGTGAACATGGCGCCCCCTTCCGGATGGTTGGAGGCGAGCAGCGAACCGCCCTGATCGTTGGCGAGACCATAACTGATATAGAGTCCCAGACCGGTCCCCTTGCCCACATCCTTGGTGGTAAAGAAGGGATCGAACACCCGCATCAGATCCGCCTTGGGAATGCCCGGCCCGAAATCCCGCACCTCGATCCTGACCCGGTCCCAGTCCTGCCAGCCACGAATCACCAGCCGGGACCTATCCAGCGGCTCCATCACGTCGATGGCGTTCTGCACCAGGTTGACCAGGATCTGGTGCACCAACCCCTTGATGCCCACTGCCTGAAGATCGTCCGGGATCTCTATGCTGACTTCCGGTTTCTGACGGGCGGCCTTGACCACCCAGTCCACGGCGGTCGCCACCACCGGTGCCAATAGGAAGGGCTGGATGTCCTCCTGCTGATTGCCCGAGAAGCGCCGCAGATCCAGCACGATGTCACTGACCCGCTCCGCCCCCTCCAGGGTGCCGTCGATCAGTGACCCGATATCCGACAGGATATGGTCGATCTTCAGTTCCCGGCGCAACGCCTCCCGTTCATCCCCGGCCGCCCCTTTGTGGATCGCATCCAGATACCGGGTGATGCGTTGGCCATAGCGTTTCAGGGCGTGCATATTGCCGAAGACGAAACTGATCGGGTTGTTCAGTTCATGGGCCACGCCCGCCACCAGGCGCCCCAGGGAGGCCATCTTCTCCGAGTGGACCAGCTGCTCCTGGGCCTGTTTCAGCTCCTTGTGCGTGGCGTTCAGCTCCTCATAGGCGCGGCGCAGTTCGCCCACCGGCCGGCCGATCAGCACCATGCCCACCAGACGGCCGCTAGGGTCATAGCGGGAGCTGCAGTTCATCGCCAGAGGGGTTGGTGTACCGTCCGCGCGGATCAGGTTGACCTCGCAGTCATACACCGTCTCGGAGCGGATCTTGTCGGCAAAACCGTCCACCAGTTGCTGGGAAGATTCCACAAACAGCTCCTTGAAAGAGTGGTTCAGCAGCGCCTTTTCACTGCGCCCGGTAATCCGCTCCAGCGCGCTGTTGGCCTGCTGGATCCGCCCCTGGATATCGCAGACGATCAGCACATCGGTCATCGCCGTCTGCACGCTTTCGATAAACCGCTGCGCCTCTTCCAGCGCGCTGTTCTTCTCTTCCAGCTCCACCTGATAACGCACCAGGTCGGCGTAGACCAGGTCCATCTTCTGGATCACCTCGATCCACGCCTCTTCGCTGCTGGTGGTGTGCAGCACCTGTTCATCCGATCCCAGCCGGGAGATCAGGCTGCCCGTGCCCTTGATGCCCGAATCAGTCACCATAGCGACCCTTCGCGAATTGCGCGGCTGAAGCCGCGCCTGCCCCACCTGTAGGAGGCCCGCCCCCGGGCCGATTGGCCGGGGCTCTGGCCTCTGCACGCCAATCGCGGCGAGGCGCCGTTCCTACAAACCGAGTTCCCTTGAATCGATTTCGACCCGTGGGAGCTGCTGAAGCCGCGGTTTCGCCTTTCGCGGCTGAAGCCGCTCCTACAAACCGTATTCCCGTAAGCGCTGCTTTAGCTGAAGCCGCGCCTGCCCCACCTGTAGGAGGCCCGCCCCCGGGCCGATTGGCCGGGGCTCTGGCCTCTGCACGCCAATCGCGGCGAGGCGCCGCTCCTACAAGCCGTGTTCCCTTGAATCGATTTCGACCCGTGGGAGCTGCTGAAACCGCGGTTTCGCCTTTCGCGGCTGAAGCCCCTCCTACAAGGGCGCAATCAGTTTCGCAGGGTGGGCATGTCCCTTCCTGCCAACCGACATTTGGGCATTCAAAGACCGGTTTCACGCTCGGCATCCTCGTCACAGTACGCATCTGCCCGGGACGTCTGCTCCAGACCGTAACGCTCCAGCTTGCTGCGCAGTCCGACCCGCGACAGGCCCAGATCACGCGCCGCCTGGCTCTTGTTCCAGCGGTGCCGGATCAGCGATTCACGCAGTATGCGCGCCTCGATCGACTCGATACGCTCCTTCAGCGACCCATCCAGGGAGGCCAGCAGATCCAGTTGCGCCTCATCCTCCCGGGGCGCGGCACGCAATACCCGGGGCGACAACAGGTCGGCGCCCAGCGTCTGCTCATTGCTCATCACCAGCATGTGCTGTATCTCGTTCTGCAACTCCCGCACATTGCCCGGCCAGTGATACGCCTGCATGCAGGCGAGGGCTTCGGTAGTAAAACCTTCCACCTGTTTGTTGAGGGAGCGCATGGCCGACTGCAGCAGCGCATGGGCAATCGGCGGGATATCCATCTTGCGCTCGCGCAACGGCGGCAGATGAATGGCGATGGTGGAGAGACGATAGTAGAGATCCTGACGGAAGCGTCCGTCCCGCACCTCGGTCTCCAGGTCCTTGTTGGTAGCAGCAATGATGCGCACATCCACCTTGCGCCGACGGGCGCAACCCAGGGGGCGGATCTCCCCCTCCTGCAGCACCCGCAGCAGCTTCACCTGAAAGGCCGGTGAAACCTCGCCGATCTCATCCAGAAAAATACTGCCGCCATCGGCCCGCTCGAACAGGCCGGCTCGATCCTCCACCGCGCCGGTAAAGGCACCGCGCTTGTAGCCGAACAGTTCGCTCTCCAGCAACTCGTCCGGCAGGGCGGCGCAGTTCTCCACCACGAACGGCTTGTCACCGCGCAGGCTGTTGTAGTGCAGGGCACGGGCGCACAGCTCTTTGCCGGTCCCGGACTCACCGGAGAGCAATACCGTGACATCATAGGGCGAGACCCGGTTCACCTTGGCGCAGACCAGATCCATCGGACTCCCTGCCGCACGCACGATGCCGTCATCACAGTGGTGCTGCCGTTTCAGCTGTCTGCGCTTGTCGCTGACCTTCTGTTCCAGCAGGTCGGGATTGCGTTTGAGCTCGATATTGAGCAGTTCATTCTCGCGCTGCAGTTCGAACAGATGGGCGGCATTCTTCAGGGTCAGCAGCAGGCTGTCCGGGTGCCACGGCTTGGTGATGTACTGGTAGATGCCCGCCTCATTGACTCCCTGGATGATATCCTCGGCATCGGTATAGCCGGAGAGGATCATGCGCACCACATCCGGCCACTGCTGCCGTACCTTGGTGAGAAACTCCACCCCGGTGGTCTCCGGCATGCGCTGGTCACAAAGCACGATATTGATCCACTCCCGCTCCAGGATCTGTTCCGCATCCCGTGCATTGGTGGCGGTCCTGACCTCAAAATCGTCATCCAGGATACGTACCAGCGCCTCCAGGCCGCGTACCTCGTCATCCACGATCAGCAGGGTCGGCAGTCTGTTCATGAGGCCTGGCTCCAGTCATCTCTGGGACGTTTGGAAATGTCCCGGTGTCCGGCAATGGTGATCGGGGTTCTGGATTTGGGCACCTTGTAGACGAAGTTGTAGCGCGCCACGTGATAGCTGGGATCGAAGCCGTAGAAGTTGAGATTCATCCGTTCCAGCTCCTCACGGCGGTATTCGTCCAGTGGTTTCTCCTGCTCATCGGCTTGGCGGGTCGCCACCTTGTCACGCAGTATCTGGTCGAAATCCGCATCGTCGGCCAGCGCCTCTGCCCGCTGTTTCAGCTCGACCAGAAACCGCGGATTGTCCTGCCCGAAATATCCGTCCAGCAACCCCAGCTCGCCCGCCTCCCCGGTACCCATGGGCAGGCGCGCCTGGGTGATGCGTCGGGCGCGCTCTTCACCGACCCGTTTCGGCAGCAGGTAGGTCCAGTACTCGGAGCCGAACAGGTTGCCCATATCCTTGTAATGGGGATTGAGTACCACGCCACGGCGCGCCCAGACACGGTCGGCGGCACGGGCCAGGAACACGCCGCCGGCCCCGGCATTGCCCTGCAGGGCGGAGACGGTCAGATGACTTTCGGTGGTGATGATCTCCCGCGCCAGGTCATTGATGGCATTGATATTGGCCCAGGATTCGTCGGCCGGACTCTCGGCCGCCTCGATGGTGTTGAGATGGATACCGTTGGACCAGAAGTCCGGTCCGCCCATCAGCACAATCACCCGGGTGTCACGTCGGCGAGCAGCCACATAGGCTTCGCGCAGCCGGTTGCACTGCTCCGTGCTCATGGCGCCGTTGTAGAAGGGAAAATGCAGATAGCCGACCCGGCCCTGCTCTTCGTAACGGATATCGCTGTAGCCGTTAAAAATCTCCGGCAGGTCAGCCAGTCGTTTGCCCAGCACCCGCATGGCCGGCAGCTTGAACGGGTGAACTCCCTGCTTGTCGCGCAAATGACCGATCCAGACCGCGCCATCCAGCGTGGCCCGGCAGATCGCCTGCCCGCTGTAACCCAGCAGCATACCCGGTTCGCCGTGCAGTCCTTCGGCGGCATGGGCGTCATAGAGCATCACCTCCTGCCCGTAGATCCAGTCCAGCACGCCGGGAAAGCCGTCGGCGCTGCGGATCTTGCGCAGCACGGTTTCGGTGCTGTCCTGCTGCCAGTCGATGCGTCGGTCGGACTGGCGCATCAGCGGCTGCAATGTGCCTTTCACATCGGCCTGCGCGTAATCCAGCGGCTCCGGCTGGAAGCCGGCCTGCTCCATGCGTTCGACCGCCAGCAGTACCCCCTGCAGCGCCGCGTCCGTCACCTCGTTGCGATAGAGGCTCGCCTTGCTGGCGGCACGCATGGGGAAGTTGACAGTGGCCCAGATATCGCCGGCATCCATCTCGGCGTTGGCCTGCA
>JACDJC010000990.1_pt1 | contig 27987 bp, 22 predicted proteins | sample 7454191 | NCBI WGS metagenome assembly JACDJC01 (sample SAMN14253291, study PRJNA609438) | sludge metagenome | isolation source: sludge after 25d culture with pyrite and EDTA | collected 2018-12-20 | reverse complement strand
CCAGGAATTATGAATACTTGAAATTAATAACTAAAAAATGAATGTAAATGGTGATGTTAATGTGATGTTGGCATGTTGAAAACTCAAAGAGTTATCAACATGCCAATATCAATGTAACGAATGTGTCGATATATCACAATTAATTAAATACTATTCTTACCAATATATATTATTCCTGTATTCTTGTTTTTTGAGATCATTCATTAGTTCTTGTCGATCATTGTCATCCAGGATTTCATCTGGGCCCTGAGTGAACGGATCAAACCATTCAATTTTTTGCTTAGCCCAGGGAATCCAATCCATTCGATTCAAATCCAGTCCTTCAGTATTTTCAAGTGCTTTGATATATTCCCGTAAAATTTGTGCTTGCTTCCAATTGTTAGCCATATTTATAAGCACTTTAATTCGGCTTATCTCATTATCCTTTTTCCGCTGAAGTTCCTTCTGCCTTTCTCGCTCTTCAGCTTCAATTTTGCGTCGCCTCTCCCATTCAATTCGTTCTTCAATTTCATTTTTCGCATATATCTCGAAATAAGCCAATATTTCAGCTAAACGTGATTCTAAAGGTTTTTTTCCATCAATCCATTCCTTCTGATTATAGGATCCTTTATCATGAATAAAAGCAAGTATTCCTGACGGATATAATTTGCGGTTTTTCTCTCCACGTTCATCAGTTTCATAGATAATTTTCTCCTTCTCTTTCAACCTTATTGGCATTTTTTCTCCAAAAACGACTGCATACGTTCGATAATTTTCAACGATTATTTCGTGCTTTCGCGCACGCATTACTTTTATTAGAGCATTCATAAAATTCAATGCCCTGTCAACATTTTGCTCTGATACCGTTATATTGATTTCGCCACTTGCAGTAGTTCTCATATTATTAGAGCCATATACTCGTGTCTCCTTCTTGGATAGTGATTTCTTTGCCTGGGTTATCATGCTATCTAATCGAGAAATATTATCTGATATGGTTAAAGGTAATTTCGGATCATTCTTTAATTCATGTATAAGTTTGGTTTGCGGTGTCACCTCTTCGAGTTTTTCAACATAATTCCCATCTTTATCACGATAGCATAGAATTGTTTCAACCTCTCCATCATAATTAGCTGGTAGCTTGGGCTTTGTAACATTATATCCATATTGAATTTTTGACCAATAACCTGATTTGGGCAAAGGAATATTCATCTTTTTACACCTCTTTCGGATACCATTGTCCGAGAGATTATATTTTCTTGCTAATCTCGACAAAGGTTCACTCCAAACTAATTCATATAATTTTTCACGGGTAAATACTATTTTTTCCATAATCTTAATTTTATCTCATTGACAAAAAAACCTGGAAAAATCGAAGGGTTTCTAATAATCAATTTGCCCTAATTTTGAACCAACTAATATTCATTTTACAAATGATCTTGTTGTTCAATTAAAATGGTGCATCTGTATTGTCCAAAATGGAGGTTTGTTATGGCCAGCATAATTAGATTATATACTGGGACAAGTAATGTTATGCGCCATTTTTATAGTTTCATGCGAGAATAAATACCATCTACCATATAATCATCATCGTCAGAGAAATAAACTCTCCCAAATCCTCCTTCGTATACCCTTAATATTACCTCCGCGCCTAAATCAAGTCTTAGACATAGACTTGTCTGGATATAGAGATCGGTCCCAATGACTTCAAACCAATCATCTGATTCATGTGAAATTATAACCTCGTAAGTTCCAGGATCGATTTCTGCTCTACCATAGACAGCTTTCACATCGCATGTTCTTTCATCTTCTTCATCCTCAAATACAATTTCTCCCGTATATCCGTTCATCATTAAAATGGCATCTGTATAATACTCATATTCATAACAGTGACGGGTTTGTATATAAATATCACTACCTGTTACTTTATATAAATTAGATTCCTTGCGAGTGACGTTTACGGAATAATTGTCACCCTTACCCATCATTGGCATATAAACCAAGGTTACGATTAAAGACACAAGAAAAAGGTTTTTCATATTCTTTGGATTTTGGATAACTATTTGCATACCCTATTATTCATTCATAACCGCTTTATGAAGCAACATCTGCGAATTGGCATAAAGTGCAATATCAGTTTTCCCAAGGATAGCAGCCGGCAGGGTAGTCATTTCATTCAGATTTTCAATCGGGATAAGAATAGTCTTGGCTCCGTTCTCGGAAAGCATCGTCACTTTATCCGCAAAGTCAATAGCCCTCTCAATAGCACCACCGATGGATATGTTTCCAAGCAAAGCCAATCCGGGTTTCAGGTTCTTCTTGTAGATGGCTGATAAAATTGCCACAAAAACGGCGCTTCCAATCCCCCCACTGATGTACGCTCCCATCAGGTTGCTCAACTGGACATTTATATCGTAATTTGAAAGAGAATGTTGTTCATGCAGAATTGTCTTCTCGTTAGCCCGAAGGTAATTGTAGGTATTTTTTATATTCTCCTTAACTTCTTGACTATTGGTTCCAGTTATATTTATTTTGCCATTTCCCTTAAGGACAACAACCTCTATTTTTACAAGTGCGGTGTTCTCTCCATTACTTGTTCCGGTATAACATACACCAGGAGGAAGTGGGTTGCTTTCAATCAGTGCCGAACCACGCTCTTCCGGAAGACCCACAAAAAATTCCTCTTGGGTTTCCTTATCAATATAGGAGAAGTTAGTATCCCAGAATTCCATTCCTCCTAAACGCTTCAGTTGTTCTTTTACCCTTCGCCTCATTTCCATAGCGAAGACAAGATATTCGCGGACATCTTCCCTGGTAAATTTCCCATCCGGATGTAATAGTTTAATTAGGCCGGAAACAGTCTTTTTTACGGGCTTTGTATCACGTTGCTTCAGGTGCGAACCTAGGGTGAAATATTTATCCAAGGCGTCAGTATAGGTGTATCTGCGGAATGATTTCAAACATTCTGAAAAGTAATCGGTACTGAATCCAAAGTTATTCGTAAAGTTCACGGGAGAAAACTTGATCATCTCCCAACCGGGTAGATAAAAATGGATTCTATCGAGAAATGCAGTATCTGAATTAACCTCATCGGACAGCGGACTGAAAAGGTGGCTTGTTTTTAGGACAGTCTCAACTGGTTGATTGATATTCCCGTTTAAGATAATGGATGCTACACCTGTAATTTCACCACCGGCCCCTGCACGTGAGAAAGACCCTGATTCCATATAATCTTTCATTAATGGAACTGCGTCCCTTTCTTTAAAAATCTTATCGGTTGATTCATCGAAACAAATGGCGTCCCATTGTCCAACAGCGCCAACTTTACCTGTACTTCCATGGACGAATAATTTGGCAACTGTTCCCTGACCTCCGGAGATCAGAACTGCATAAGGAGTAAGTTCCTTAAATACAAAAGATTTGCCAGTGGATCGAGGACCAAGTTCAATGAAGTTAAAATTTGCCTCAACCATCGGTATCAATCTGGACAGTAGCAACATTTTTACACGTGGGGTCATGCCTTCAGACTCCGGTTCATAGCCGCAACTTCTAAGAAGTACATTCAACCATTCAGCCTTATCGAATTCTGCCCGTCTTTCAATAATCCTGTTGTTGTCAAAAGATGACAACTGGATTGGCTTTATCTCACGAATAACAAAAGGATGTAGCGTGTTTCCATCCTTGCTGAAGGCATCATATTCAACATCTATTATTGCCCAAATTCCTCCCATCAGCATCTTTTCATGCTGACTAACCATCGTGTCTGATATCACACCGTCCTTAATGTTGCTGTTCTGCAACTGAGCCCAGTATTTATCCTTTTTGGTATCCAACTTAACAGATATCTTATCGATAATTTTATGCATTCCACGCTCTCTAATGCGTGATTGAATTAGATTACATTCTTCCGGATTCACGTAATGTTCAGACAATATTCGTTTCACATTATCCATCCCTTGACGAATCTTCTCTTCATCATCCGTCGAGCAAGAGTTGGCAATGAGGTACTCCAGCACAAAGACAGGAACATTGGCACCCACTTTTACAGATCGGACCAAATCTTTCTTAACCACAAATCCACGGAAATTCCCCAACAATTTATTATCAAGATGATCAAGTGTTATCATATCTTTCTTTTTATAATCCGCCTAAATCGCGGGCTTTACTTTGTTTAATTGTTGCTCCGTCCAGAATCTCTTTTGTGACAGCATCAAGTACTTTGACCTCAATATGGTCGTGTTGCCCGAACTGGTATTCCTTCTTAACTTCTTCATCTTTTGCCACAGTGATAATATCACTCTCATTATACTTTTTATCTTGGGCAAAAAACATTAAGATGATTTTCCTTCCTGAAGAGAATAATCCTGAAGAGTTTGAGGTTCCTTTAAGCTTGATTACAAATAAATTTCCCGTAACGTCACTGAGTTCTTTTTTATTTGCCACAGATATTTTCAGCAAGTCTTCTACATCATCCATCTGGGACCATTTCAGATAGGGAATAATTGTTTCCTGGGGAGTTAGCCCACCGTGGCTATATCCATATACGCCGGGAGTTTTGAACGGGCCAATACGCTTCGCAAAGTAACCGTAATTATAACCATCAACTTGCATTTTTCTTTCAATCAATAAATCAGAATCGAATGATTGCTTGTCTTCTGCCAAAACATACCTTTCAGTTTTATAGTGTTTACCCTTTAGAGATACTTCTATCTTGTCCGAATTCTCAAGGAGTCCGGTCAAAGTATATCCATGGTCAGTAATCAAGTAGACATTCCTGTATCCGTTCTGAAGCAATTGTTGGATTTTCGCGGAATAGGTTTCCGCAACCTTGTCAAAATACTTGAGGGCCTTTTGTTGAAATGTTTCCCCAAGTTTATCAGGGTCTTTGTAGCTGCAGATTAGAAAATGGGCTTTATCCGTCAACTCATTCACATTTTCAAGATCAATGAATTCAATGTCTTTATCCGGATTGGATTTCAAAAGATATTCCTCACGGTCTATTTTGGTTGTCATAACCTTTCCTGTCTGTACATAGAGTTTGCTCATGTTATGAGCTGTTTCAGTCGGCAAATCAGCAAAGAGATAGGCATCCGTCAGCTTATAATCCCGTTTCGGAATATTCTTTATGATGTCTTTTGAAAATTCCAAAGAAACTCCATCACCCACCACAATGGCTGTTTTGGAGGTGTTCTCATTCAATATTTCGGCAATCTTGCCAGTCTGGTTGCTTCTATATTCCCCAATATGTTTAAACCACTTGTCTAGAAACAACGTTGACAGATTTTTATAGAATTGCTGAATTGGTTCAATAAGTTCTTTCCGGGTGATAAATTCCGCATATAATTTTCTAATGGCAGAATCGAGTTTGTAAAAGTGATTGATGTAAAAATCAACGCATTCCTGAAATGAATTAAGCTGGCTTATGTTTTTCTCGTCAAATTCCAAAAGAACCTTGACGTAGGACCAAAATCCAATTTCTAATCTTCGGGCTGCCTTGCCTGAATTTCGCAGGGTGATTTTGGGCAGAATATTATTCAGGAAAGATTTATCAGTCATTCTTTTCCCGATATCCTCAAGCCACAGTTCATCAATTTTTCGGAACGGATGCAATGGATGAACTTTATATATATCTGTTATCTCAGTTAGGGTATATTTTTTCAGGTAAACAATCAGTGAATCTCTGTAGGAGATGCTGTCCAACCAATTGTTATATACTTCCAGCAATGTTTGGTTTGGATTGTTATCCCTTAAACCATCCAGCAAGAAATGCACTATCTCCTTTGCCAGTGTTTGGGCTGGTTTGCTAACATACGGTTGTCCTATGAGTCCACTTACTCTTTTGAAGAAGATTTCCTGGGTGGACTCATCATACTTTCTCATGTGATTCTTCGGATTGTCCAGGAAGGGTAACAACTCTTTCTCAAGGTCAAAAATTTCAGATGCCCCCTTATGACTTAAGTCCATCCAGTAGTTTTGATCTTTTCCAACACTCACTTTTGCTGCTGAAATCAACTCATCCTTCGGTAAATTAATGTTGAGATTCAGATTATCGTTGACCTTCCTTTTAATGTAGTGTTCGAAATATTTTATCTCGATACAACCATTGGTTTCACAATACTCACGTATGAACTTCAGTTTCTCCTTTGACCGTGAGGTATAGATTAATTTTCTTTCCGAATCGTCAGCCTTTTCAATGTCAAATTTTACCTTAAGTTCTTCAATGTCAGTATGAGGTTGATAAATCATAACATCCTTTATCTCATTCAGCAAGAAACTTGCCTCCCGAGATTCATCCACAATTACAGCGATTCTGTGTGCGCTGTATATCTTCGCTAGGTCTTGTTTAATCCAATTGTCAATCATGTAGTTAGTTTATACTTGTGAGCAAGCAGTGTTGTTGTTTTCTTATTTTTTAAAGGTGTAACATTCATTTACATAAATTATTTATCACCAATCAGCATTCAGATACTTCTTTAACTGTCCCGGATTGAGTACCTCGTAGGGCAGCATTCCTTTCTTTTGTAAAGGGGCTATGTTCTTGCCCACTCCATCATCCAAGACCGGGTTATAGCCTACTTCCAGTAGTTCGTCAATTTTCTGTTTGAAATTGTCAATCTCTTTCAGCTGCCTGTATATTATGTCGGCTTCAGTTTGTTCGGCGGCCGACAACTGCTCTTTGGCGTGCAGATCGGTCTGGCGGTTGATGAGGGCACGTTCACGGTTCTCTATATAAACCGACCGAAGTCGCATCAGCTTGTCGCGGTTCCATTTATAGATTATGAGGTAGCAATCGAAACCCTGTTCTGGGCCGCTGCTCAGGTGCCATATAAACGGCGTTTTTGGCAGGTACATGAACAAGTTAAGGTGGTCGCTGAAGTTGCGGAAGAAATGGTTGTTGATGTAATCGTTTAACTCACGGCCCAGCACACTATCGAAACCGGAATATTGTGCCATGGTAAATCCTTTCTCTATGAACTTTTCTTCAATTCGGTCCAGCAATACTTTTTCACCTGCATTTGGTACAAGTGGAATTATACCATCATCGTCTTCCATTAGTATTTCACGTAACATATCGGCCAGAAACTCCATAGCCAAATCGTTCATCCGTTGTTTGGGTATAACATTGCTTTGTTTAAACCAATACCATACGTTTATTGGATTAACCTGGTGGCGGATGCAAAACTCCTCCAGATCGTTGTTGCTCTGGTACAGTTGCGGAAACTCATTTTCGATGGCTTCCCGCTCTGCTGCTGTAAATTCTTTCTCAGGCAGGTTTTGTATGTATTCCCGAATATAATCCATTGGGAATTCTTCTATTTCATTTTCAAGGAAGGATTGTCTGGCTTTTTCACTTACAGGCAAAGAGCCGATGTTCTCGCCTTCCTTCTGAACAACCATATATCTATCCTCACTTGTAAGCTCATACACTTCAAAAACTTTCTCATTAATGATAGCTTCATTTAGTAAAATTTGAGCTCTTAATAAAATATCATAATCGAAATATTCCCTAACTGTTTTTTTTATTTCTGAATTAATACCAAAATGGATAAATGGAGAAGATTCATACACGGTTTCAAAAATCTCAAACCCTTTAAGTCTTTTCATAATTTCAATATTCAATTTGGAAAGACCAGCAACGATTTGTTCATGGCTTTGTAGTGGTATAACAAAGGGTACCCGTTTCAAATCACCTACTTGTGTGTTTACCGTTGGATTCAGGCATTCTGTAATATAGAAACAAAGTTTTGAGTTCATAAAAGCTATTGAGTACTCTATGTTTTGATATTCAAAGGGAAAGATACATGAACCACCAACATCGAAAACATTATTCTTTGGAAGATACCTAAATGATGCTCCTTTTGAGCCGGATGCTGAATATGTAAGACCTTCAAGAAAGTAAAATTCTTTACTTGGAAGATGATTGCCACTATTTAATAAATAATTATAACCTTCATTACTAAAGTCAACAACTAACCACATATTTCCAAACCACTTCTGATATGGTCCTCCTTTTGAGTATCCAACCCACTTTTTCTCATCGCCACGATGTTTTGAAATATCCTCTTTATTAATTTCCCACCAAAAACGAAGACATCGATTATTGTTACCTGTCGCAATACCTTGTCTAACTTTGAGTACTTCATCAATTGGGCTGCTTTTAAACTTCTCCCTAAACTCATCGCTTATCCAGTAAATAAAGGGCCAGGATTTAATTATTTTGAGTTTGGATTGGGGGAGAGAGTAATTGTTTTTATGAAGCTCCTTATTCAACATTCTATCGTAGGCTTCAATAAAGGCCTCATAGCGCTTTCCTTCATAAATATCATTGAGCTTAATAAACCTAGTATCCTCTTTTGATTTTGATTTTTCAATGATATACATAGCAGAATCAACCCGGGCAGATGGGTGAAACATTCCTAAATATCCCCATTCTACAAATAAATCAATATGGGTTTTTTCGATAATAAATTTACGGACATCCTCGAATGTTTTGATGTACATGAATGTGGGAGGATGAACCATAGCAATCTTCCCATCCACATCAGTCAACTCGTAACAGCGCTTGATAAAAGTGGCGTATAGGTTGGTGTTGAACTTATATGGCTTCTTATAGTTATCCTCGACAAACGCCTTTAATTCCGGGCCAAAGTCGGCACTGTCGGTATAGGGAGGGTTGGCAGTAGCTACATCATATTTTTGGGTAATCACCTTAAGAAAGATAATGGCATCGTGGGTTTTGTCGGTCAGGAAGGAATTTCCCTGCTGTCGGGCAAAACGCTCCACAGCCAGTTCGAGGTTTTTCAGAAAACTCGATTTAAAGCGTTCGTATTCTTCCACTTCCTGCTGTCCAAAAAGCGTATAGCTGCTCTGTTCAACCAGTCCATGAAGGCGTAAGCTAAGTTTTTCCTCTACTTTAACCAAGCTGCCAAATTTGTGGGCCTGCTGCAGGTCTTCCCAGATTTCACGTACAATCTTCAGCTGGTTGACGTCTTTTATCCCTTCTTTGAAAACAGGATGCACCACTTCAAAGTCGGGCAAAAAGAAATCGGAGCTGACTATGTTGAATTTCAATTTCCCGATGCTGCGTCGCTTTTGTCGTGCCTTGATCCACAACCCCAACTGTGCCAGCTGCACAGCACGGTCGTCCAGGTCAACACCATAGAGGTTATTTTCAATGATAAGCTGCGGTATGTCATCTTCATCGTAACTAGCTTCGTATTTTTCGATCTGGTCGAGGTACAACTGGTAAAACAATTCAAATCCGTACAGCAAAAAGTTTCCAGATCCCGGAGCAGGATCAATCATCTTTATCAGGTGCAGGGGCTTGGGTTCGCGCACCCTTGTTTGAGGAACATTGGCAATTTTATATCTGCTTTTGATTTCCGAATCGGGGTACATTTCAAGGTAGTGTTTTCCCAGTGAGTTGTTCAACAAAAATTCCACCACCCAACGCGGGGTATATACTTGGCTTTGCAGGCTGACTTTATGGTATTCCGTCTTTTCTCCGCTATCCTTGTGTTCCTTCTTTTTGGCATTGTTGTAGCTTTCATACAACCAGCCCAGTACGTCGTCGCTCTGCCAGATAAGCCGGTCCACCTGGTTGTCGGTTTCCATGGTGTTAAATGCATCCACAATCTCGTTCAGCTCAATCACAAAAGGCAGCAAGGCATAGGGGTAACTGCGGTGAAACAGCGGAATGGATTCTCCCAGCAAGTTGAATTCATGTTTCAGGTAATCACGCAAACCTTCCAGCTCTTCATCACGCATATCAGGATTCTGTTCCAGCCATGCCTTGTGTCCAAAAGAACGGTCACCATGTTGCGCTTCTTTGGTAACAATGGGTGGAAACAACTGGTGGGCTTCCATGACCTTAATGGCTGCCAAGCGGTTAAACAGTGTAAAGGTAAGTTCGTCGAGTGCTTTTTCGCGAGCTGCATGATAACTCCCGGTTTCATCAATGTGGTTCCGGATCAGAACGGCAATTTTTTCATGCTTGCTGTGCAATTCAGCAGGAATCCGATCAATGTCCATCAATTTTGACGGACCTACTCCCAGACGTGAAAACTGGTTTTTATATGCCCCGTAAATCAGGGTACGTATATGTTCAACATGTTCTGCAAGTTTCATAAAATATGTTAGTTCAGGTTCACTTCAATTTCATCTTCGTCGGGCATACCTGCCATGGCTTGTATCTGTGATGCCAGTATTTTACGGTATTCGCCGGCTGTCATCACTTTTTTACCTATTGTAAGCTGCATCTTTTTGGGTGTTTTTGGCTTGTCTGGTAAGTCCGGGACAAGTGCCTTCTTAATAAAATTTCCCTTTATCAATTCCAACTCAGTAGATTTTGACGGAGCTAGCGCAATATAATTCAGGATATCGGTGAGCGAATATTTCGAATCCTGGCAAATGATATGGTATTCAAGATTGACCTTCTCCAAAATTCTGGATTTACACCATATTTGCAGGTCATTTAACTTCCTGGCATTGACTGTATTCAATTCAGCAGGATAATTGCTGTTCAAATCAGTCTGTGCATTCTGAACATCCCCTAATAGCGCTGAATACAAACCTGTCATTTCCTTTGCACTTGAGCTCATCAGGTTGAAATATATATCCCTTATCGTTTGTGCCGTATTCTGAATATCGCCAAAATGCTTTAACACATCACTTTCATACAATTTTTCAAAGGTCTTAGTCTGCTCTTCAACCTTTTCATTTACTATTCCTGCTTTAGAGAGCTCGTTATTCACTGCCTCAACAAAACGATGGTATCCTTTTAGTTTATCAAGGTTCTTTTTTATAAACTTTTCTGTCGCTATTACCGCAGTGATCGCATCAATATATTCCTGGCTTTTCGCCAAAAAATCTTCAGCTTTTTGAATATAGTTGCTTTCTGTTGTTTTGGAGGTATAAGCCTGTAACACTAATTTATTATCCGCTGCACTGGTGAAAAGTTTGTCAAAATCGGATATACTACTTTTTAGGGTAATAAGAGAGTTGACAAAGTTCTCGGCCAATTGTGTGATAGAATCGGCAGCTTCGAAGTCACTGGCACTCCATGATATCTTATTACCAGTATGTTTTTCAAAATCAATATCAAGCATGGTTTGAATGATCTGGGTTTTCTGGGCAATTGTGAGTGTTTTTGTAATTGATTTAAACCGGGCCGACTTAAACTTGATACTTGATACAAAAACCTCATGGGCCGGGGTATTTGAATATGAGAAATATTCGGTATCGTTGTACCTGACTACCAACCTACCTGCCCGGAACAGGGCAGACAGCGTGGTTATTATCGTTCCAAATGAATATCCCCAAGGCACTCCCGACAGCTCCTCTTCCAGACTTCTCCCATCGATATATTTGTTTTTGATTTTCTCATTGATCTCTTCTACCACTTTCAAGTGTTCTCCAATAAAGTTTCCATTACTGTCGAAGAATTTGAAATCGTTGCCGGAAAAAAAACGGTTGAGTCTGTCATTTTGAGATTCCTTTAACAGTTTTGGTGCAATTTCTTCCGAAAGCTGTTTTGTCAATCGTTTGGTGTAGATGTTCCTGATTAATTTCCGCTGAACCTCGTTAATTGATCCCTTAAATGAATCGGCATTCAACAAATCTTCATTGAACAGATATATTAGGGTTCCTTTCGAATACGCTTCTTGAATTAGTGATATCAGGTCTTTTTCCTTTTCTTGTTTTATAACGGAAAACTCACGTATAATCTGACGTTTGACAGGATCATCATCATTGGAGTACTTTTCCTCCATATGTGAGTATGCCTTTACTTCCTCCAGTAATCGGTCAATACGACTAAAGGTGCTGTTATCCGGCACAAGCGTTATCATATCCTTACTGAATTGAGTATCCATCCTGATCCCTTCAATAAAATCAGCCCTGTCTTCACTGATATTGAAAAGACTGTACACTATCAATTTAAGGTTCTTATTATTTGATGGAACAATTTCGTCATCGAGATCAGTCAGGATATTGAAGTTGTAAGGAACTGAATCTTCCGTAATTACGGCCACCTGGCGAAAAATGGACAGCTTCTTCAGGTAACTGACCAATTCGCGCTTCTTGATAAATAACTCCACATCGTAATCCTTCATCTCCTCCAAAAGTTTCCCTTCCAGATTTGAGGTGATTTTGTAGTTATTATTTGAATACAGCAGAATTTTTGAGTCTACTAAAAGTTGGAGGGCTTTTTCAATGGAAGGCTTTATTTCGTAATATGATGAAATGTCGTGAATATATGATTTGGTGATATTCTCGACAGTAGGTGAAACCAACTCGGCATCTACAATAAAATGAATCGACTTTAAGAGTTTTTCTCCATCAATTTCCAAGCTCGAATTCAACAGGATACTTCTGGCATTGTCGTATTTATTGACCAAGTCGGCCGGAGGAGAGGTTTGTCCTTCGGTACATATCTCATGGGCTGTTACAAAACTGAACAACCTACTGTTTTTAACCTGCTTCCTTAAAACGTCAAATGTAGTGATAATCATTCCTCTGGCAGCTATCTGGGAGGCAACGAGGGCATTGCTGCTGAAAAGAAATTTCTGCAACAGATCAAACTGATATTTGTGAAAAGGATAATAGGTGGCAAACTGATTCTCATCAATAGTTTTTGTCGGGAATATTGATTTTAAATTAGTTGCATCGCTTACCTGACCAGTGTTGTCCTTGAAGAATTTCATTAAGGATGCATAAGCATGATCTTTTTTCTGCAATAACCTGTTCCTTATAATCACATCCACCTCAGTAGATTCAAGGTGCATTTTTGTTTTAAACCGATCTGTTACCTTTGTTAACTGGCTCTTGTTTACATTGGCATTATTGATTACATCGTCCAATTTTTCCTGGGCAATGGCGATCGTCCATACTTTTTTGCTGATGGAGGATAAACTTTCACTGACACCTTCCAGATCGAGCAGTGAAAATTTACGTTGACCAATTGCTTCACTAGCTTCGTCAAAAATAAATACAATGGTTTCGTCAGGGTACTTCAAAAGATATTTCTCCAATTCCTCCTTAAGTTTACTGGCTGAAAAATTCTGTATGCTTTGACTAAAAGTGTTTTTGGTGTCGTCAAACTCAGCCTCTGTATAATCCATTGCAAGAAAAATCCTGCGCATCGCCCTAGCGACATCCTTTTGTGATTTTCGGACCTCAGGCCAATTTTTTCCTAGGATTTCAATTGATTTTGAGGCTAAAAAATCAGATTTGCCATCAAGGAACAATTCAAACTCCATATAACCATATAAGTCTCCCCGGAATCCCAAGGATTTCAAAAAATTCTCGAACAGCGTAAAGGCAAAACCATTGTCGGTATTTTGCTTGGCTGCATCCAGGAAAACAACCCTCGACTGGATTGAATCAAGCTTGCGTATATCGTTTTCAATCAGGCTTTGATTCGCAACTCCTTCAAGTCGGGGAATAAAACGGTCACGCACTGTGGTCCCATTTATTACCCGGTTGTCAAGCAAATAACCCAGCATTTTCCCGAAATACGACTTGCCCGAGCCATAAAAACCCGACAACCAAACTCCTGTTTCCTTTAGGTTGTTGGTGTATTCGGAAATAAACTTTGAAAGATGCCGGCCCAACCCATCTGTAACAATATATGTTTCAATCTCTGATTGAATCTCATCTTGGGAAAAGTCTTCAAGGTCGATAACATTCTTGATGTCATCATTCAGGTTTAATTTTAGGATATCCTGTATTGTTGCCATAATCTTATTCAATCACTGTACATCTGTATTTTGATGCCGGTTTAAAATTTAAGAAGTATAAATTGTCATCTTCGTGGCGGGAAGGATATAAAATGATCAGAGGATGTTTTAGAGACATAACCGCTTTATGCTCCATGATATTCACGTTCTCGATACCTGTTCCGTACAGAGTTCCGGTTCTTGTCAGGACGGCTATATATCCATCATTGTCTGCTTCAACTATCGCATTGATAATGAGCGTCATCAAATCGCCGGATTCATCATCGGACATAAATATTTTATGGGGGGTATCGATAAACTCATTATAATATTCAAGAAAATTATCCCAGCCTTCCTTGTCGATAAACTGCACCAGGAGTTTAGAGATATCTATAAAGGCAAAAGTCCCATCATTAAAGTCTGCCTTGAATTTTTCGATATACAATTGCTCTTCCTCAGGAGGGAAAGTGAATAGAATGGTATTACCGCCATTTGCTTTTCTCCTGAGTTGATCTCTGTTCTGAACCTCCAGGCTTACTCTGAGGTTGTCAAACTTTTCTTTATGGTCTTCCAAATAGGACATAGGCTAACTGGTTGTTATTGATAATTGTTTCAATATTCAGAATTGTTCCGGTGTAAGTCATTTCAAACCATCCTTTTTGTGCGATTTTTTTAACACGCTCCGAAAATCTCTCAGGAGTCATAAAGGAAAAGATCAGAAAATCACTCTTCAGAATATTTGATAATTCGGGATAACATGCTTTTATTATATAAAGGTATATAGCCAATGCATGGTCTGAAACTTGCACATTTTTAAGATGTTTCTTCTGCTTGCCTTCAACCAGGTCAAGTTTTCTTAAAATTGTCAGGTATTTTGATGCTATTGGAACCATGGTCTTCCTGGTCCATTTCAAATCACCAAAACTCTTGTCGGTTTCCTGCAAATGCTGCAAGTATGCAAAAACCTCATCGCCAGTTATTGATACTTTTCCGTTAAAATAATATTTCAGATATACATCACGCGACAGTTTCTCAAACAACAGGTTGTTCTGGCTTAGCAACCAAAACAGCAGAAAATTATATGGAATTCCTTCATTCAGCTGATGAAAAAAAGAAGAATACAGGTCTTTGTGCTCATCATTTTTAAATGTTAAAACCGATGATTTTATCCCTCGATAAAACCTTCCTCGTCCCTCGGCTGTACGGATTGCATATTCGTTATTCTCAACAAGGCGTTCTTTGAAGTTAGTTCCACCGTTGAAATAACTTCGCAGTGCCTCATATATCAAATGATAATCCTGGATGCCGCCTAAGGAATTTATATCTCCGTTGTAATTCAATGGTATTGGTGTTTTCGGTTATAAATTATTATGAAAATTAAATATCCTAAAAATAGGAGAAATTTGATTAACCTGCCTGATTTTTAATTACGCAGTTTTATAAAAAATCAAGTTTTCAGCCTGAAATGAATTATCAATCTACTTTGTGATATAATCTGCCTTTATATTGCAGTTCTTTTAATTGCTTATCTTGGGAAAGTGAATGCCAAAGCCTTTTGAAGTATGCTTGTTAAAAAACAGGTTGGGGAAGCATTTATTATTGCGTTTTGACTTCGTCGCTGCCAAGGCGGCATTTATTCATGATATCAGTGATGAAGCTGTGTTTTTGCTTAATATCACCAGAAGTGGATTGAACCTCTTCAGCCTTTGGCAATAAATAGGGAAGAAGCTTTAGGGTTGTTTCCACTCTGTCCTTGGGAGACAATTTATTCAACAAGCCAGGCATTTTTTGCAGTTCATCATTTAAGATATTCCTGATCAATTCCTTAACATTATATGATATTCTATTAGGAGTGCCCAGCTTACGTCCTCCAGTTTTTTGTCCTTTTGCCATTTTCGTAAATATTAATTATACACTCTAAATTAGATATTATTTATGAAATATCATATACAGTTAGTTTGTATCTATTGTCTATTTTTGAACAATCCTACTCATATATGTATTTAATTAGCAAGACCCTAAAGCAGAATATGAAGTATCTATTTATGTCTATTATAGAAAGGGACTCCATTCATAATTTGTTAAAATCAAAGAAAGGTTATACGGAATATAACAATCCCATATAACCGTAGAGGATGCGAGTCATTATCTGCACTTGACCTAGGTGCTAAAATGGAATTTCATCGAGGTCGTGCTTATATACCCGGTTTTCTATTCCTTCAACAATTTCTTGTTTTAGACCCGGAAACGCCTCTTCCAAAATCTTAAGAAACAATGAATAGCTGTCCAGGTCAGGTGTATCATTGGCAAACGGGATTGAACCACGAAAAAGGAATTGTCCGATTAACCCAGTAGTTGTCACCGAACTTAATTGTTTGACAATATCCAGATGATAGGATTCACTATCCGTGTCTCCATAAAGTTTTGCCAATTCGCTCATTTTTTGATGGTAGGTAATTTCACCCTGCCTGTATAATGGAGCAAAAAGCATAATTTGTCTGGGATACTTTCCTGCCAGTTCATTGATTATTCGGTTGACGCGATCTTTCGATATGCCAATACTTTGGAATCGGGATACGGCATAATCCACTTGTGTCTGACGAAATTCGTAGTGTCTCTCCAATGAATCGTCATCAGGTGTGTCATATGGAGTAAGATCAATTTCCTGAATAAGAAGAATAGTATATCCGACCGCAGAACCTAAGAGTCCTAATAATGCATCAGCTTCTATTGCATGACCTAGTTTATCCTGTTCTCTCTGCTTTCTTAAACTCTCCTCATGTTCCGCCTTCATCATATACAAAATTGGCTGGATAAATGAACCGGGATCATATTGACCTTGAATCTCTTTCATAATGGACTTATCAATCTTACTCACCTTGTCATGGTATCCGGAGCATCTGGTTTTCATCTTACGGGTAACGTCAAGGTTCCTAATGCAGGTCCTTATGGCCACATGATGTCCGGAAGCATACTCATAGTCCTTGTATTGAAGGAATCTGCAGCTTGCACAACTACTGGTTTTCGGATTGAAAAAACACCTGCTTTCATGAGATCGGCATGAGTCCTTGAGAGCGTAGATCTTGTTGCAGTGACTGCAACTGAATGCTGAAATTTGTTTCATTTTTTCTTTTTTTTTAATTATTACTATAGTGATTTAAATCTCTGCAGTGCTTTTCCCAAGCAGGTGAATGTCCATGCCCAAATGCTAAAAGCTTTGGCCGTTGGATAGCTTTCACAACCGTACTGATGATTGATTTTCCGCCGGAAGACCTCGTAATGGGATATTACTCCATTGATGTGTACTTGGTAACAAAATGCCCGCTCTGTCTTGAAAATTTGGGCAAACTGAAAGCCTCGGACTTCGCCTCGTCCGATGAACTTTTTCGAGAGCGATTTTATCTCATCCATGCCTTTTACTTGAGATGATTAAAATGCTCGTATTTGCCTTCGAATGGTCGGCCTGGCCATCCCTGAACATTGATCTGAATATTGGCAGGGAAAGTCTTATACCTTGCTTTAAGCATGTCAAATACTTGTCCTACGCTTTGTTCAGATTGATCGATATGGTCAGCATTTTCGGCCTGGTATGGTATGTTTTTCTGGGACTCTACCATACTCGATTTAATTGATGATTCAGTAGGTCTAATTCGACCAATGCTTTCTAAATATTCTTTTAATATCATGTCTTATTTATTTAGGTGTTGCATGTTGCACCCCTCGTAACTATCAGTATATCTACGTGATATATGCATTTGAATCGCAACAGTCTTTGTTTTCTGAGATTGTAGGATTGTTGCACTATTTTAAGAGATAATATTTTGATTATTAGTCTTATGCACACGGTGCAACATGCAACGTTGATTTATACTATTTTTTGTTTAACCACCTCTGTACCTGTTGCCGATGAAGTTTGAGAATAGAAGCAATCTCCGATTTGTTCTTGCCAGAATTATACAGGTAAATGGCAATATCTTTGTCCGAAAGCTTATTGTCCTCTTCCTTAAAGATTTTCCTGTATACTTTAAGTGCGGTTTGTCTGAAATACTCGGTAATATCAATTGCCGAATTCATGATTTCAGCTGTGATGCTCTCACTATTATCCCCCTCCAGGATCAGTTTCATCCCCTTGATGACGATTGCTATGCGAAGCGAGATAATGTCAAGTTTCCCGTATACGCCTTTCAGATAGCCAGATTTTTCGATATTGGAATACTCCCGGTTTACATCATACCACTTTGAATACACATCATGTGCTTCGGCTGTCAACTGCAACTCAGCAGATGATGGAATCTGGGCTAAGTCATTCAAGAATCTTTCCCATTCTTTGTAGAGATGATTCGAGATCATGGCATCTGAATACGCCGGTTTTAAAGCCGTGTCAGGATAGACAAAACAAATCCTTGATAGAAATCCATTTTCTGCTCTGTTATCTTTTGCCAATGTGGGAAGCAGGTCTGGCTGGAATCCTCCAAAGACATGAATAATTGGCTTGGGAATGTTAATTACTCCTGATCCTTTTCTATTGTAAGTCATTCCAATACAAGACCATGAAGACAACATATTGCTCTGTTCCCCAGATTTGTTATAACGTCCAAAATCATCCAACCAACCTTTCAATTCATCTCTGCGATACATTAGGCCTCTTTGGTTAATAGAATGTGCCTGCGCCATTGATTCCGGGGTTGCATCAACCAAGATATACTGGAAGCACTTTGGCTGTTCCAATATCTCAGACCCCCCTGATTCATTACGTTCATTTTTGGGAAGCTTCATTAATCTCTCATAATCCTGTAATGATTTATTGTACTCTGAGATGGACAATGCATCCTTGTCGGAAAACATTTTCGTGCATAAATCAAGAGCTTGGGTTTTGCCGCTTGAAACATCACCTGTAAGACATATCCAAAAAATGGGATAGTTTCGATATTTAGTAACAAGTTCTAATTTGTCACCTACTGCCAATGCAACAGCAGCAATGACCGATCCTGCCCAGTAATCACGGGGTGTTCCATAAACATCTGCACACGTAATAATAAAATCTTGGATGAACTTTGGGAATCCTTGGATAGGAAAATCGGATATGGAGTCACTTGGTTCTTGTTTAATAAATTGATCTGGCTTCATTACCTCAAATCTTGCCGTTCCGTGCCAGGAGGTTCTGTTGTAAATTGATTCTACAGTTGCCGTAATTTCCTTTCGCGAAAAATCGGTTTGTTCATATGATAACAGATCGTTCATGGCAATTTCCCGTTCGATACCATATCTGTTATATGCGCCTGCTAACTGGGAGATATAACTGTTTCTATTGCCATTTATAAACGATACCTTTTTGTCAAGCCACGATTTACATTTTTGCATGATTTCACCCGGGTCGGTCATCGGTATTGGCTCACGGGTGCTTTCTTTAAATGTATCAATAAAAGCCTGGTCTAATAATGTCGGATCGCTACAGTATAATGCATCGGGATCATAACAAAGAAAACACGCCCGTACAACATCCTTGCATGCCTTATCGATCTGTATGTTAAAATGCTGAATAAAAAACGACTCAAGTGCAAAGAAGTAATCTTCATGTTCTGCTTTGTCGGAATCGATTCTAAAAACGATTTTCAGTCCTTTCCCCTTCGGTGATATAAATACCAATGCCGGTTTGAATGGTAAATCATTCAAAATCCTATCTCGTTCGGCCCGGACATTTGACAGGTGGTCAATATCGATGGCAATATAACCACTGTGGCTTATAATGTTTTCCGTCTTTCTGCGTGTGCACGTACACGAAAAACATACATGATCCAAAACAGTTTTTTTCAGGGAATCCCCGTCTTTATCATCGCCCCGTCTTATTTTTTCGGTCTGATCTTTATACTTATTACTCTTAATAACTGTATAAACATCTTCTATGGTAACCTCCTTGTATGGCAGGACATTCGTTATGGGTGCTTTAAACACTGAGACTTTATTCATTGCCATTAAAATTTAGGTTATACCATTCCAAAAACTTCTCAAAACTCCGGGCAATAAAATATATGCCTCCAGCCTGTTCAATTGTCTGTTGGTATTCAAATTGTGCCTGGCTCTGACGGTCAAATCCGATTTTAACCTCAATTTTGGCAGACCTACCAGCTATCGTAGCTGAAATGTCAGCTGTTCCTCGAGTAGCAGTACCATACACCCATTCATATCGACCTACTATTCTTTTTCGGCCAATGACGTCCTTGAAAGTATTTCGATTGTCAACAATCCTTCCGATAGAATTTATTCTTTCTGCCTGGTGACCTTTTAACGTAAGAAAGGTGATAATGCATTTCGTTAGGCCATTTGCAGTGTCATCCCGAAATGTCCTGCGTGCAAGCCAATCTGGAGGAGTATTAGGATATTTCTTTTGGGCAGCATCGTTGGCAAGTTGTTCTAAATATTTAACCGCCTGTGATTTGCAGTAACGGATTTTTTCCGTACTTTTATAATTGGATTCATTGCCGTTGCCGTGGGGCGCGGCTTTTTTTATTTTCATGATTTAGCCCTCCCCAAAATTTTGTTTACATCACTCATTCGATAGCGACGTTTCCCGCCAACTTCAATCGGAACCAGATACCCTTTTTTCTTCCATCTCCACAATGTAGATAAATCAACATTAAACATTTCTTTAACCTGATTGGGTGTTGGATAAGTTTCTGCTTTATCAGCAATCACTGCCTCTTCAAGTTCTTTTTTTGATTTATCAATGAGGTAATCCGCAAAGTATAACAGGTCTTTGGCTTCAACGGTTATCGAAAAATTCGCCCCTGTTTTAACTAGTTCGTAAATATTCATTTTTAACTAAAGTAACTTTTGCCTGTCCCCCAGAGGTGCGCACTGCTCTGGGTTATTTGACTTTAATCAAAATTAATTTAGCACCAAGGAATTTCGATAGGGGAAACTTGGGGGATTTTTAAAAAAATAACTGACTAACATATAGTATGTCAATCAGTTACTGAAAATGAAATTTTATTTTTGGGGGATTATGTGGGTTTTTTATAATTTGAAATTAATTGAAACACTTTATCTGCCCAATTGCTTGACTCATGAAAGTTTTTCCCGAATTTATTGCATTCATCTTTTGCCCATCCTTTCGATTTTATCGTATCCTCGTACCAATCATTTCCCATGAATGTTTTCATCTGATAAACCAGGTACTTACCTCTAGTCTTGTATTCAAAATCAATATCTGAAAAATTCCCATCTTCTGTGGAGATGAGAAACTGCGGCACAGTACATTTAAATATGTCATTATCAAAACACTCTTTATATAATTCTATGAGAAACATATTGTCTGTCTCATATTTGGGAGAGTTTTGTTTCTTCTTGTCTTTGGCTTTAAGTAGTTCGTTTAATTCGGCATGTGTCATCAATTCATTCTTGATATTGTATGCTTCAATGCCTGAGCTCCTGTTGTGAAATTGGCCAAGTCTTATTTTTGCCAAGTAATAAGTTTTATCCTGCCATATAGATTTTGTTATCCAGTGTGTCAAAAAAAGATACTTATTACTTTCAAATGTATTACCTATCCAAACCTGAGATTCACACTTTCTGATTAATTCATCCACTATAACGTCCGTAAGACTTTCAGAATTTCTAACTTCTTTGAAGCGCCTAATGTAATTCTGAGTTATCTCAAGAAAATTTTCCGCGTCAGATTCTGAAAATCCATTCTCTTGGGTACAATTAAATTTGAAATCTTCTTTTCGGAAAACTAAATATTCAAATGGATTCATCATTCAAGCATCTTTATAAGATCATTTTTCATTTCTTCATCAATAACCCTGTACCTGGCAAAGGCCTTGCTACCTTCCTTATGTCCTGAAAGGGCACCTACCAGGTTTGGATCCTTAACCTTCTTGTAGAGGTTGCCAATAAAGGTTCGTCTAGCTAAATGACTGCTTGCAATTTCGTTTAATGGGCGCTTTTCCTCCTCTCCGGTGGTAGGATTAATAACCGTTACCTTTCTTTTAAGTCCGGCGGCTGCAAACATATCTTTAATAGCGTAATTGTAGTTTTGTTCGGCAATGAATGGTAAAAGACTGTCACCTGAATTATTGGCATATCGTTCGATAATTTCTTTGGCAGTGTTGTTCAATGGAACACGAACAGTAACCGGGCGGCCTTCTTTGGTTTTTCGTGGAATATATTCAACCGCATTGTCAATTACGCTGCTTTTCTTCAATTTAAGCAAATCACCTACACGGCAACCAATTAGGCAATGAAAGACAAAAATGTCCCGCTGTTCTGCTAATTGCGGCATTTCTGACAAGTCGAAATTATAAAGGGTATTTCTTTCTTCAATACTGATGTAATATGGGGTTCCGTAAACGTCCTGACTGATATTGAATTTAGGGATTGAAACAATGCTCGTTAGCTTTTCTTCCATCGCCCAAAGAATAACCGTTCTCAAATATCGAAAAATTTTATTTGTTCGGTTTCGTCCTCTTTGTTTTGGTGGTCTGCTGTCAGGGACAGCAAGATATATATCCGGATGTTTTTCAAATAATATATGCTCTTCGTGAATGAACGCTTCAATATCTTTCAATAATTCGGCATCAATGCTTTCAAAAGTAAATGAAAATAAAGGAAATGTCTTTTGTTTATACATTTCGTATCGCTGCAAAATTCGCTTAACTGACCGATAATGTTGTTTCATTCTTTCTGTTCCCCGGTAATTGGCAACAAATAAATCGTAAACGTCAAAGAATGTTTTCTGCTTATTTTCAGGCTCCTGAAAGTATTTTTCAGGGTGTAACGATTGATCAATCCGTAAATCAAGTTCTTCCGATGTTATGTCAGCAGCGCTATTGTAAATTTCCCGAATCAACTTTTTTCGGTCGGCAACATCATTATCAAACTTTGTACGCTTATCTTTTGGATAAACGATTTTGGCTTTAATGATTTCGTTTTTGGAATCGAATGCCTCCGGTTCAACTTCAATTTCTGATTTATGGAACAATTGAATATTTCGGCCATCGCTTAGCCGGAACCGGACTTTTACTAATTCCGCTTTTTTTGCTGATGTTCTGATGAACGCTCTAACTGAAGCCATAATGCTTGTATGTATAAGGTTGTGCAACTCGTTGTGCAAATATAGTAAACTTGCACAACTCATTTGCAATTTGCTGAAATATTATGAAATCTTTTGCAATATATTCATAACACCTAATGTATTGTATATCTTTGCATTTACAATTTCAATGCTAGTATTCTTCAGTGTTTTGACAGAGTTAACTATTGCAATTATCGAATCCAGTACAACCCACGAGTAAAAAGAGTGAAAAAACCGGTAATCTTATGATTGCCGGTTTTTTTATGAATATTTCCAAATATTTATAAATTTGTTCTCTCTCGGCAGAAGGGCATTTCAATCTATGCAAACCTGCTGAATCTAACCCGACTATATCTGAAAAAATGACTTTCCGGAATGCTTCCGGTGTAATGCCATTTGTTATATTTACAACGCGTTTACAAAAAACTGAAATATAAAAACTGAATGACCAATCTTAGTAAATTATTATCATATGACTACATCTAAAAAAGTTGCCATTGGTGTTGACGTAGGAGGCACCAATACTGCCATTGGCGTTGTTGACAAAGACGGCAATGTAATGATCAAGGACAACATTGCAACCGCAACCCATGGTGATTTTGCAAAATTCATCGCAGACTTGTCAGAGGCCATCAAACAACTGATCAAATCTGCCAAAATGATCAATGAAGACATAGAAATAGTGGGTATTGGCATTGGCGCCCCCAATGGCAATTATTACAACGGCACTATTGAATATGCTCCCAACTTGTCATTTCGCGGAGTATTGCATTTCGTTGAGCTTTTGAAATCCCATTTTCCGGAATTACCGGCCATTGCACTGACCAATGATGCCAACGCTGCCGCGATTGGCGAAATGATTTACGGGGGTGCCCGTGGCATGAAAAATTTCGTGATGTATACCCTTGGAACCGGTGTCGGAAGCGGCGTTGTGGTCAATGGTGACCTGGTATACGGCCATGATGGTTTTGCAGGCGAATGTGGTCATACAACCCTGATCCCAGGTGGCAGACTTTGTGGATGTGGTTCTCTTGGTCACCTTGAAGCATATTGCTCGGCTCCAGGGATGAAAAGAACTGCCTTTGAATTAATGGTGCAGTATAATGCCGTTGATTCCATGCTGGCCAACAAATCATTCCTTGAACTCGATTCCAAAATGATTTATGATGCCGCCAAGGCTGGTGATAAAGTAGCGAACATGGTCTTTGAAAAAACAGGTCAATGGCTTGGTCAGGGACTGGCCGATACGGTTCACCACCTCAGTCCGGAGGCCATCTTCCTCTTTGGAGGTCCAACCGCTGCCGGCGACCTGATCTTCAAGCCAACCAAAGAAAGTATGGAAACCCATTTGCTTCCCATCTTCAAAAATAAAATCAAGATTCTTCCGTCACAGCTCAAACCCGGCGATGCTGCCATTGTTGGGGCCAGTGCGTTGGCATGGAAAGAAATTGAAAAATAGATTTCACTGATCACAATATTTGAAGGCTGTCTACCATAGGCAGCCTTTTTTTGTTTCCAAATGGTCCAGGTGTCCAGTGGTGACCGGGTCTTATTTATGATACATCTCTATGACATAAAAAATGGTTTTAAAATAGTCTCAACTATACAAGCACTATTCGATAACTATTCGATAACTATTTAAATACCCAGCCGATACCCAATAGGGTGCCAAATTCTCTGGGTTATCCTCTTTTTGACAACCATTTCTGACTCCCAATGAATTTAATTCGTCTCATGCGAGTATATATTTAGGAGTGGCAATAATCATTACCTTAGTCCAAAATGCTTCATGGATTATGAAATACATGCTCTTGGTAATTTGGTCCACTTTGGCGATGATTCCGGCTTACAGCCAGATGCCAGATTCTCTTTTCACTGAGCGAAAGGCTGCATCTGAAAAACTTGCTGCCCTCAAAAAACTGAGGCTATCTGAATATTCACATCATCACTTGACTGACTTCACCTACCAGAGAATGGAATGGGAAATCAACCCTGAAATCAAATATATCAAAGGGAAAATTACCACCAGATTCACCGTTCTTAACGACTCACTGAAAGAGATTAGATTTGACCTGCACGATTCCCTTAGGGTTGATTCAGTGCTTAATCATAATGAGATTCTTGAATATTTCAGGGAAACTAACACACTGGTCATTTCCCTGGCCAATACGCTTTACAGAGATGCTACAGATTCCATATCCATTTTTTACCAAGGAACCCCTTTCGAGTCTGGTTTTGGGTCGTTTGTCCAGTCCTACCATGCAGGCGCCCCCATTATCTGGACACTATCGGAACCCTATGGTGCAATGGAGTGGTGGCCCTGCAAACAGAGCCTGATCGACAAGATCGACTCAATTGATATCATTGTCACTTCACCTGAGGGATACCGGACAGCCTCCAACGGAATCCTGGTAAATGAATCGGTGGTTAATAATGATAAGCGATCGATGCATTGGAGACACAGATATCCCATTGCAACCTACCTCATTGCCATTGCCGTAACCAATTACGCAGAATTTTCCGATACTATCCACCTACCGGAGAACCGGTACTTCCCCATACAGAATTTCGTATTTCCCGAGAATCTCGAATCTGCCAGAAACAATGCCCGACAAACCGTCGACCTGATGAACCTTTTCAATGAGTTATTCGGGGAATACCCATTTTCAAGGGAGAAATACGGACATGCCCAATTTGGATGGGGAGGTGGAATGGAACATCAAACCATGAGCTTCATGGGAAGCTTTGGCTTTGAATTAATCTCCCACGAATTGGCTCACCAGTGGTTCGGGAATTATATTACCCTTGGTTCATGGAAAGATATCTGGCTTAATGAGGGTTTTGCGACTTATGCAGCCGGACTATCCTATGAGAATCTGCTGGACGGATTCTGGTGGCCCCGGTGGAAGAGGTTGAACCATGACAAGATCATCGGTAACCCGGGCGGTTCCGTTTATGTGCCTGATACAACCCAGGTAGGAAGGATTTTTGACAGCTGCCTCTCCTATTCAAAGGGCGCATACTTACTTCATATGCTCCGATGGATCATGGGTGATGAACCCTTTTTTGAAGCTATCCGGAATTACCTGAACGATCCGCAGTGCATATTTGGATTTGCCTCAACAGAAACGGTAAAACGACATTTCGAAAATACGGCTGGATTTTCGTTGGACCAATTTTTCGAACAATGGTACTATGGTGAAGGATATCCCATTTACTCATTGAACTACAGTTTAGTTGAAGAAAATAAACTTCTTCTGAAACTCCATCAGCTTACCTCCCATCCATCAGTCAGCTTTTTTGAAATGCCGGTTCCGTTGCGCATCTATGGTCCCCAAGCCGGAGACTCCGTTGATTTCAGATTGATGCACACTTACAGCGGGCAGGAATTTTTGCTCGATCCGGGATTCGATGTCACCCGTATTGAAATTGATCCGGATTTGTGGATTCTCAAAAAAGTATCGTCCATCTCAAAAGCAAACCTGAATGGGATTGGGTTTCAACCTGAAATATATCCCAATCCTTTTTCTGAACGCCTGTACATAAAAATTCCCCCAGGGGATGTATTACAATCGATAGAGATCATTGACATGAATGGAAGAATTGTCCTGAATGCAACGGTCAACACTGAAATTTTAACAACTGTACTGCCGAATGGGCAGTATATGATCAGAATTCAAACCGACAAGAACAAATACAACTTAGGGGCTGTCAAACAGGACTGACCTCCCGGTCTATTCAGGATCCCTCCAGTTGAAAAGGATGGTTTGCTTCAGTTCGGGATGCAGGCTGAGTGGCACCGGACTGATTCCGGCCACTGACTCGATCAGTCTCTTTGATGCATCAGGATAGTGCCTGCGGGGAAAATTGAATTCAACCACCACTTCTGCCACCCGCCGAGGATCAGATGCCATGATTTTTGTAACTTCCACCTCAGTTCCGGTGATGTCAATATCATGATCGCGGGCCTTGATTCCCATGATGGTCATGATACAACTTCCCAAGGCAGTTGCAAGAAGGTCAGTCGGAGAAAAGAATTCCCCTCTTCCACGGTTATCAAGTGGGGCATCGGTAATCACCTTATTGCCCGACTGTATATGGGTATTCTCTGTCCTCAGGTCACCCAGATAAATGGTTTTGATGGTAGCCATATGATTAAATTTATTGGCTAAAAGATACAACCATTTCCAATCAAACAAAAGCAACTTTATCATGAAAATAAGCAACCGATCCGATGGATGGGAACAGACATTCATCCATTTTTGTATTTTTAGGAACTTACCATTAAAAAATCTGTCATGTCGGTAACACGTTTTGGAGTTTCCCTGGATGAAGAGCTGCTGAAAGCACTGGATGAATACGTGATTGAAAATCAGTTCTCCAACCGTTCCCAGGCTATTCGATACCTGGTGGAAAAGAACCTGGTTGAAAAGAAGTGGAAATGTGACAATTTGGTCGCTGGAGCAATCACGCTTGTTTATCAGTACAGCCGGAATGATATCAGGTCACGATCAGCGGAAATACAGGCAGAATACAGAAAATACGTACTTGCCGCCCAGTTTTTCAGGGTCTCAGACCAGAACTGTATGGAAATTGTTGCCGTCAAAGGGCCTTCCTACCAGCTCACCGAACTTTCTGATAAACTTATCAGCGTCAAGGGCATACAACATGGGAAATTGGTTATGTCGAAGGCTGAATAATTTTTTTATATATTGCGTAACACTATTTTTAAAAATAATGACACGATTTAAACTTATGAACAGATTGACAGTTGTGTTTCTGTCATTGATTTTCACTGCTGGAATTACCAATGGCCAAATCATTACGGGCAAAGTAACCGATCATTCCACGGGAGTGGCATTATCCGAGGTTGCTGTCGTGGTAGCCAAAAGTGGCAAGGGAGCGGTCACCGATCAGGACGGCAATTACAGGCTTTCATTGGCGGAAGGGAAGTACACACTTGAATTCAGACATGTTGGGTTCCATAATCAAAGAAAGGAATTAACCATTAAAGAGGGAATATCGCCTCTCAAGGTGGATATTGCCCTTGTTCCCGAAATATACCGTCAGGAGCAAATAGTTGTTACAGCCAGCAAGACAGGGATGCACAGGGACATCGCCCCCATGAACGTTTCGGTGATCAATTCACGGCAAATCGGGCAAAGCACCGAATCGAACATTCTTCCGGTCATCAGCGGCCAGATTCCCGGCGTGTTTGTG
>JACDJC010000989.1_pt1 | contig 28042 bp, 23 predicted proteins | sample 7454191 | NCBI WGS metagenome assembly JACDJC01 (sample SAMN14253291, study PRJNA609438) | sludge metagenome | isolation source: sludge after 25d culture with pyrite and EDTA | collected 2018-12-20 | reverse complement strand
ATGGACAGGGCCGCGCCGCCCCGGGCGTCACCGTCCATCTTGGTGAGCACCACCCCACCGATGTCCAGGGCCTCGTCGAAGGCCTTGGCGATATTGACGGCATCCTGGCCGGTCATGGCGTCGGCCACCAGCAGAATATCGGCCGGATGCACGGCATCGCGGATCCGCCGCAGCTCCTCCATCAAGGCGTCATCGATGTGCAGCCGGCCCGCCGTATCGATGAGAGCCGTGTCGCACCCGGCCTGGTGGGCCGCTGCCCGGCCCTGAAGACAGATGTTCACCGGGTCCATCTCGGTACTCGACGGAAACACCGGTACGTCGATCTGGCGCCCCAGGGTCTGAAGCTGATCGATGGCCGCCGGTCGGTACACGTCCGCCGGGATCAGGTATGGCTTGCGTCCCTGCTGGCGCAGGTACACCGCCAGCTTGCCCGTGGTGGTGGTCTTGCCCGAGCCCTGAAGCCCCACGAGCATCAAGGGCACCGGGTGCGTGCCGGCCAGGTTGAGGGCGGTGTTCTTCGCCCCCATCAGCTCGGTGAGCTGTTCGTTGACGATTTTGACCACCTGCTGGCCGGGGGTGAGGCTGGCCATCACCTCTTCGCCCAGAGCCCGGGCCTTGACGTCGGCGACAAACTGCTTGACCACCCGGTAGTGGACGTCGGCTTCCAGCAGGGCGAGGCGGACCTCCTTGAGCCCGTCCTCGATATTTTTTTCCGTTAACTTGCCGTGGCCCTTGAGCTGCTTGAAAACGCCCGCCAGCCGATCGGACAGGTTTTCGAACATAACCCCACCGTTACGCGGTTGCCGTATAAAATCGCTTTTGATAGACGTTGTTCGGTGCTATGTCAAGCGCTTAAAAATATGTTAAATTATACCAAGCCTATGAAATTTGCAACGAACAAAACCGATATTCAGGATCTCACCGGCGACCGGCTCCGTGCCTGGCTCGCCGACTACGGCATCCGTTCCTTTCACGCCGACCAGGTCCTACGCTGGGTCTACCGTCGTCAGAGCGACGATTTTGTCGCCATGACCGATCTGTCCAAGACGCTGCGAAGGTTGCTGGACGACCATTTCTGCCTCAAACGTCTCGCCGTGGACCGGGTGGCCGTCGCCACCGATGGCACCCGGAAGTTTCTCTTCGGCCTCCCCGACGGCCAGCAGGTGGAAACGGTGCTGATCCCCGAGCGTGGTCACCACACCCTGTGCATTTCCACCCAGGTGGGCTGCGCCCAGGGGTGCCGTTTCTGCATGACAGCCCGGGGTGGTCTGGTCCGAAATCTCACCTGCGGGGAAATCATTGCCCAGGTGCGCGACGTGGCGGCCCTGGCGGCCGCGGAAGGGCTGAATCTGACCAACGTGGTGATCATGGGCATGGGAGAGCCCCTGGCCAACTATCGTCATGTCGTCGACGCCCTGTCCGTGATCACCGACAGTGACTGCGGGCTGGGGTTTTCCTCTCGTCGGGTCACCCTGTCCACCGTGGGATTGGTGCCACGGCTGGCCGATCTTGCCGCAGATACCCGGGTGAACCTGGCCGTCTCCCTCAATGCCGCCGATGACGAAACCCGCAGTGCCCTGATGCCGACCAATCGGCGCTATCCCCTGGAGACCCTCATGGCGGCCTGCCGCGCCTATCCCCTGGCCCCTCGACGTCGCATTACCTTCGAGTATATCCTCATTGCCGGGATCAATGATCGTCCCGGTGATGCCCGGCGCCTGGTCTCTCTGCTGCACGGCATCCGCGCCAAGGTCAACCTCATTCCCTTCAACGAGCACCCGGCCTGCGATTTTCGCCGTCCGGCCCAGGCGGTGATCGACGCCTTCCAGCGCCAGCTCCTCGATGCCGGCCAGACCGCTGTGGTCCGCTACAGCAAGGGCGGTGACATCGCCGCCGCTTGCGGCCAGCTCAGGGGAACGGCCCGGCTTGAGGAAGATCGATAAGCGCACCCCCTCCGTTGGTCGTCCCCAAAAAATGAGCGCCGCTGAAAATTTCAGCGGCGCATCACATTGAAATCATCTGGTGGAGATGAGGGGGATCGAACCCCTGACCTCAGCGTTGCGAACGCTGCGCTCTCCCAGCTGAGCTACATCCCCCACGAAAATCGTAACTTTCCCCTTTATCAGATCCGTCCGGCAGGGTCAAGATCAAGATTGTCCCGTTCCCGGATTTCCGTCCACGCCGGATCCAGCCGGCCTCTGGCCATAAGCGGCATCATTCCCCTGTTCTCCTTTCCCGAAGGCGGATTCATCTCCAGCGTTGGCAGCGAAAAGGGGCTGTGCCAGGGATATGGGGTCGGACAAAGAAAAAAATGATCCTTGTTTGATCCAGGGCAATGTCAGGCGATGCGGAAGGTATTATGGTATGTTTCAAGGTCGGCTGGTGAGACCCAGAACATTATGCCAAGGAGGCAAACGATGAAGTGTCCCGGACAAGATACCCAATTCTGGAAACCGGGGGCCATCTACGAAGTCAAATGCCCCGCTTGCGGTCACAGTGTCGAGTTTTTCAAGGATGATACCACCCGGCGATGCGAGCACTGCGGGCATCGCTTTGTCAATCCCCAAATGGATTTCGGTTGTGCGGCTTATTGCCCCTTTGCCGAACAGTGCCTCGGCACTTTGCCCCCCGAGGCGCTGGCCGAGCGGGAAAACCTGCTCAAGGATCGGGTTGCCGTGGAGGTCAAGCGTCTCTTCAAGACGGATTTTGCCCGTATCGGCCGCACCACCCGGTTGGCCCGCCACGCCGAACGCATCGCCAAGGAGGAGGGCGGCAATCTGCCCGTGGTACTGGTGACGGCCTACCTCAACGAGACCGGCCAGGTCCCGGGGGACGCTTCCAAGGCGAGGGAGATTCTGGATCGCCTCGGCGCCCGGGAAAAGTTGATCACGGCGGTCTGCGAGGCCATCGAGGCCATGGGAGATCATCAACCCCGCACCGATGATGCCACCTTGGGGATTTTGCGCGATGCCCAGCGTATCGTGGCCCTGGAAGGGGCCCGCCGGGACGGAAAGACGGTGGCGCTGCCGGCTGCCGAGGCCTGGGCGACGCCGGCCGGTCGCCGGCTGGCAGAGGAAATCGGCGCCAAAGCGGCATAGAATAAAAAAGGAGCGCAAGCAATGAAAGTCAAGCGCAAGATCATCGAAATCGACGAGGAAAAATGTGACGGCTGCGGTCTCTGCGTGCCGGCTTGTGCCGAAGGATCGCTGCGGGTGGTGAATGGCAAGGCGAGGGTGATTTCCGAAAACCTCTGCGACGGCCTGGGGGCTTGTCTGGGAGAATGTCCCCGGGGGGCGCTACGGATTGTCGAGCGCGTGGCGGAAGAATTCGACGAAGAGGCGGTGGAAAAGCACCTGGCGGATGCCGATGTGGCGCCGGCGAGTTGCCCGTCGGCCGGTATCCGGATGTTCGCTCCGGCCGATGCCTGCGCCGAGGCCAATCGTCCGACCGATCTGAATCACTTTTCCGGCAGCGCCTTGTCCCACTGGCCGGTACAGATCCGGTTGGTGCCGCCCCGTGCGCCGTTTCTCAAAAATGCCGACCTGCTGGTGTTGGCCGATTGCGCCGCCGTGGCGGCGGCCAACCTCCACGGGGAGTTTCTCCGGGGGCGGGTGGTGATGATGGGATGTCCCAAATTCGACGATGTGGAGGACTATGTTGCCCGTTTCACGGAGATTTTTTCAACCGCGAACCTCCGCCGGATCACGATCCTCTACATGGAGGTGCCCTGCTGCGGCGGTTTGCCCCGGATCATCGAAAAGGCCCTGAAGGACTCGGGCCGCGACATTCCGGTGGAGACGGTACGCCTGGCCTGCAACGGCAACCGTCTGGCACCGGCGGCGTAAATAGACGGCCGCCTCTCTGACCGGTTGGGTCAGGGAAGTGACGGCGGCTTTCGCCGTTGCGGCGTTTTCCCGCTGTCATTGTGACGAGCGTTTTCCCCGTATCAAACGGCTTCCAGCAGGGCGGCCAGAACGGCGGCATGGCGCTGGGCCGCCCCGCGGTTTTTCTCCACCACGGTGCGGCCGGCCAGGCCCGCCCTCATGGCCGCTTCCGGCCGGTCCAGCAAATCTTCCAGCCGGGCGGCGAGCCCCTGGGCATCGGCCACCTGAAAAACGGCTCCGGCGGCGGCCAACAGGTCGGTGGCGGCCCTGAAATCGTCCATGTGGGGGCCGCAGACCACCGGCTTGCCCCAGGCGGCGGCTTCGATGAGATTCTGCCCGCCCCGCGGCACGAGACTTCCCCCGCAAAAAACGACGGCGGCGATGCTGTAGAGCTCCCGCAGCTCACCGATGGTATCCAGAACCACCACCGAGGCGGTACGTGGTTCGTGCCCGTTGCCGATGCGACTGCGGCGCTGACAGGTCAGGGCCCGCTGGCGGGTCTCGGTGCAGATTCCCGCCACCCGTTGCAGATGACGCGGGGCGATGACGAGAAGTGCATGGGGAAAACGCCGCCGCAGTCGCTGAAAGGCATCGAGCACCGGCCCCGCTTCGCCGTTGCGGATGCTGCCGGCCACGATCACCGGTGCGTTTTCTGCCAGGTTGAAGCGTTGTTTGAGAACGTCGACAACGCTCGGGTCCGGCGGTGCCCCGGCCAGGTCGAACTTGGCGTTGCCGTTGACCACGATGCGTTCCGACCGCGCGCCGAGGGCCTGGATGCGTGTCGCATCCTCGGCGCTGATCATGCTCAGGGCGTCGATGCCCTCGAGCACGGTGGTCATCAGCGACCGCACCCGGCGGTAGCGGCCCATGGAGCGGGCAGAGATGCGGCCGTTGACCACGGCGGTGCGCACCCCGCGACGCCGGGCCGCCGCCAGCCAGTTGGGCCAGATCTCGGTTTCGACGCACACGAGCAGGTCGGGGTTCACCCGGTCCAGCGCCCGGCTGACCCCTCCGGGCCAGTCCAGGGGCGCCAGCAGAACGCTGTCGGCGATGCTGCCGAGACGTTCCCGGGCCGCTTCCTGACCGTGTTCGGTGGTGGTAGAGACGAGGAGGCGCGCCTGGGGAATCGACTGCTGCAGGGCCGTCGCGATCACGGCCGCTGCGTTGACCTCTCCCACCGAGGCGGCATGAAACCAGACCCTCGGACGGCCAGCCGGCAGGGAAGCGTCGCCGTAGTCACCGAGGCGCTGGTGAAAACCGTTTCGGTGCCGGCCGGTGAGGTGACTGTACGCCCACCATCCCGGCAGGGCGGCGAAGAAAGCGCTCGTGAACAGGAGGCGATATACAGGCAGGGCAAGGCGCATGCCGTCAGGGAATTCGGGTGAAGGAGGTGTGGGGCGGCAAGGGAAGGCGATCGAGGAGGACGAAATCGCCCCCGCGGACGGTGACCAGGGGAAGGGATTGATAAAGCTCCCCCCGGCTGTCGAAATACCCTTCGCCGGTCAGCCCGTTGTAGGGTGGCGCTTGGGTCAGTGCGCGGCGCAACTGGATTCGACTTTCTCCCACGCCGGGCTGGCTGAGGGCCTCCAGCAGAACCATGGTCGCATCGTAGGCCACCGCCTCGATGTATCTGGGCTGTTGCCCGTAAGCCGCTTGAAAATCCTGGCTGAAAACAGCGGCGGCGCTGTCGGTCTGCTCCGGGAAAAAGCCCGAGGGAAAAACGACCCCTTCGGCGAAGCGGTCGGCCATTTCGATTAGTGCCCGGTCCTGCCAGAGGTTGACGCCCATCACCCGCAGACCGGTCAAGTTGTGAAAGGCCAACTGGGGAATGATCAATGCGGCCTTGGCCGGGGCGTCGGGGATGAAAAGCGCGTCGGCATCGCGTTGGCGGCCGAGTCCCATGGCGCCTAGCCGTCGGATGGGGTGGGCGAAATCGGTACTGGCCGGATCGTAAGCGACCGTACCGACCAATTCGGCCCCGTGGGCCGCCACCGCTTCGCTGAAACGGGCCATGAAGGTCTCACCGTACTTGTCCTTGGGATACAGCACGGCGAAGCGTTGGATGCCGCCGCGTGTCGATGCCCAGCGCACCAGTGCCTCCACCTGGTTGTGCGGCGTGATGAAATAGCGCAGGACCCAATCGCCCCGGTCGGGCATATCCTCCCGCTGGGTGAACACAATGATGGGAATTGCCTGCCGCTGGGCCTCGGCGGCGGCGGCCTCGGCGGCGATGGTCATGGGGCCGAGAATCGCCGCGACGCGCTGCCGTGAAAAGGCCTGAACGATATCCGTAGCCTTATCGGCTTTGGAACGGGTGTCTTCGATGATCATGCGCACCTTGGGCGCCGAGGGACGGGCCGAAAAGTGGGCCAGGGCCATCTCGGCCCCCCGCAATGCCCCTTGGCCGTAGGTGGCGTAGGCGCCGCTCAGGGGCAACATGCATCCAATGGTGAACGTATCGAAGGCGCTGTCTCTGGAAAGCCGTTGGACCAGGTCCCGCGCGCCAGTGGTCATGGCCTGCCCTTCCAGGCGGGCCAAGGCTTGGGGGGACAACCCCGCCACGGCCCGGGCCAGTTGATCCGCCAGCTTGGCCCGGCTTTCTTCGTCCGAAGCCGCCTGCCATGCCACAACGGCTTCTTGGGCGGCCTTCTCCCATCGTTTCAAGTTCAGCAAGGCCTCGATGCGCAACCGTTGGACCACCTGTCCATCGGCCGGGGCCAGGCGCTGGGGGGGGAGAATTCGGCTGTGCACGAGAAGGCTCTTGAAGTCCCCTTGCTGCTGGTCCACGGTGACCAGCGCCACCAGGGCCCGGGGCGCCAGGGAATGGCGGCGATGGTCGCTGATCAGGCGGCGGTAGGCGGTGCCGGCGGCAACCAGGTCGCCGCGGCCCTGGTGGAGTTCGCCCAGCCGCATCAAGGCCTGGGGCACCAGCGGGCTGTCGGGGAACTTGGCGAGAAAGGCTTCGAATGCCGCCGGCGCTCTGGCCGACCGGGCGGCGGCGAGGTCTTCGGCGATGCGGTAGGCATGACGCTCTCCGGTTTCCGGCATCTGGGCCGGTGGGGCGGGTATTGGTGGCGGGATCGTCGTCGGCGGTGCGCAGGCGGCCATGGCCATTGCGATGACCACCGCCGCCAGCAGGCCCCTCGGCATCGATTTTAGCACCGATGGCATCCTTTCAGCCCTCTGGCCCTCAAAAGGGGAAATTCCAAAACCGCTGAAATCATTGTCCCCCGGCTCTTGCTCCCCGCCCCTGGGCGCGTCTGTTGCGCCGCGCTGGCGCATGTCAATCATCGCGGCATCGGGTCACGTGGGCTGCCGCAAAAACGGCTCCACTGTACATCAGGCAACGGGATTGTCAATGCGTTTGGCCTAGGGGAAAGGTTTGACAAAGGGCAGTGGGCGGATCAATATAGGCTCGATTGTGGATGCATGGCGGTTTCCCGTTCCGCGACGCTCCGGTGTATCAACCCAATGGCAGGGAGGAGAGCCATGACCAAAATGTCCGACATTTCCCAGAAGGATTACCAAAAAGCGCTGGACATTGGCCGTCCACCAACCATCGCGCGTCTGTTCCCCCATTCCCGAGCGCTCATCGTCAGTGGCAAGGTGATCGACCGGGCCATGCTCGCCAAGGGGCATGCGGTGGCCATGGCGGCCAACGGGCGCAATATCTTCGTCATCAAGGGCGCCCTGATGGCGGCTCAGAAGGCCAACGCGGCCATCATCATCGAGATTGCGCGCTCCGAGGGCGGGGCCAATGCCTACTGCGCCATCAATTACTGGAACATGGCCCGTTACGTGGACGACCTGTGCAACGAGCTGGGCATCACGGTGCCGGTGGCCATCCACGCCGACCACTACGGGATCAAGACCCCGGCGGATATCGGCCCGGCCAAGATCGAGATTCCGTCCATCTTCGATGCCGGGATCACCTCCATCGCCATCGACGCTTCCCACATGCCCGACGACCAGAACCTGCTGGCCAACATCGAGCTGAACCCCCTGGTTCCCGCCTGGGCCGGACTGGAAACCGAGGTGGGCGAGATCAAGGGCAAGCAGGGGCTCTCCACTCGTGAAGAGGCCCTCTTTCTCATCGAAGGGCTCAACGCCCACGGCATCTTCCCGGACTGGATCGCGCTGAACAATGGAACCACCCACGGTCTGGAGGCCAGCGATTCGGGAATTCAGGTCGAGTTGACGGCCGATATCCACCAGGCGTTGGCGCCCTACCGGGTGTCCGGGGCCCAACACGGCACTTCGGGCAACAGCTCCGAACGTCTGCGTGCCATCGCCAACGGCACCCGTACCACCAAGGCCAACGTGGCCACCGCCCTGCAGATGATTTCCTGGGGCTTGGTGGTGAACGATTACGGCAACGCCCAGCGGGATGCCGAGGGCCGCTTCATCAAGATTTCCGAGGCCGGCGTCACCGATGAGATGTGGGATCGGATGGTGGCCTACGCCGATGAAAGGGGGTGGAAGGGTGGGGACTACAAGAAGCTCAACCTCCCCTTTGAAAACCGGTTGCTGGGCCAACCCCGGGAGATCCGCGACCGCATGGCCCGACGGGTGGAGGAGTTTGTTTACAACATGCTCGTCAACGTCCTCAATGCCAAGGACACCGCTTCCCTGGCCGTGGACGTGATCCTGCGCACCGGTGGTCCGGACCCGGGCCCCAAGGCCGAGCGGTTGCTGTCCCCCGATGACTGGACCCCGGAAAAGATCGCCCAGCGGGCCCAAGGGCTGAAGGGATCCAGTGGTCCCAAGGGAGATTTTGACGATTGACCCGGCCCCTGAAGCGATTTTGCCCCTTTTGTGGCGGCCCGCTGGTGACGCGGCACTGGGAGGGGCGACCGCGGCTTTTTTGCCACGCCTGCGACCGGCCGCTGTATGAAAATCCGGTGCCGGCCACCTGCCTGGTGGTGCTCAATGCCGCCGGGCAGGTGTTGTTGGTGCGGCGCAGCGTGGAGCCGAAAAAGGGGCTCTGGTGTCTTCCCGGTGGATTTTTGGAGTTGGGAGAGTCCCCAGAGGCGGGGGCCTTGCGGGAACTGGCCGAGGAAACCGGCCTCAGCGCCACCATCGACGGCTTGCTGGGGGTCACCGACGTTCCCAACACCGACTACGACACCGTTTTGATGCTCGGCTACCGGGTGGCGCGCTATGAAGGTGGCCTGGCGCCCGGCGACGACGCCGACGCCATCGGTTGGTTCGATGTCGGTGGACTGCCGCCCATCGCCTTCGACAGTCATGTCCGCTTCATCCACCAGGTGCTCGGTGACGAGGCTGTGGCCGGCAGCGGTGACGAACCGGCAGAAAAGATCCGTGCCACGAGGCGTTGACCGGGCACCGGGTCGGCAGCGGTGATGTCCGTTTTCAGCGGGGTTCTTCGCCGGAGAGGTCGTTTTTGGCCGCCAGCCACAATCTTTCCATCTCTTCACGGGAGACGGCGGCAAGATCCCTTCCCGTCGCGGCGGCGGCTTTTTCCATGTGACGAAAGCGTGCCTCGAACTTGCCGATGGCGGCGGTGAGGGAGGTCTCGGGATGGATGCGGGCGAAGCGGGCCACGTTGACCAGGGTGAAGAGGAGGTCGCCGAATTCCATGGCGATGCGGCGTCGGCCGTCGGCGTCGGCATCCGAGCGTTCCAACTCGGCCTGAAACTCCCGCCATTCATCCTCGGCCTGGCCCATGACGGCTGCCAGGTCCGACCAGTCGAAGCCGACGCCGATGGCCCTTTGCGAAACCCGCCAGGCCCGCAGCAGGGCCGGCGTTCCGGCCGGCACGCCGTCCAGCACTGAGGAAGTGGCCGCATCTCCCTTTTCTTCACGCTTGATCTGAGCCCACTGCGTCCGCACGGCTTCTTCGGTTTCGGCGGAGGCGTCGGCAAAGACATGGGGATGGCGGCGCACCATCTTGGCATGGATTTGGGCCAGCGCTTCTTCCAGGTCCAGGCGACCGGCCTCACGGTAGAGTTCAGCGATGAAGAACGCCTGGAACAGGACGTCGCCCAGTTCTTCGGTCACCGCTGCCGCGTCGTCTTTTTCGATGGCCTCGATGAGTTCGAAGACTTCCTCGGCCAGATAACGGCCCATGGAGGCGGGCGTTTGCCGCCGGTCCCACGGACAGCCGTTTTCGCCCCGGAGGGTGGCGATTAAGTCCAGAAGCGCCTGCAGCCGTGCGTCGAGGGTCATATTCAGAGGCTTTCCAGTTCGTGGGGGGCTAATGGATTTTTTGCGCCCAACTCTTGCGCATTTCCGTCAGCTTGTCGCGAAATTCCGTTTTGAACTCTCCCGGCGTGATGCGGGCCAGGGTGGCCGAAATGGCGGTGATGTAGGGCGCCGCAAGGCTGTCGCGCACCAGGGGGGCATTCTTGGGCAGAAAGGCCGTTAAGGCCATCAGGACCACCGCCGTGATCAGCACCGCCTTCAGCAGGCCGAACAGGCCGCCGCAGATCCGATCCAGCCATCCGAGAAAGGCGACGCGCAGCAGATACTTGATCACCACCCCGACGATACTGACCACCAGCAGGACAACGCAGAAGATGACCAGGAAGCTGACGATTTTCAGATGGCCGGGATTGTCGATCCAGGGGCTGAGGAAATCGGCCAAGAGGGGATAGTAGGTGTAGGCGCCCCAAAAACCGGCCACCACCCCGATAATGGCCGCCATCTCCTTGATAAGACCGCGGAAGATTCCGCGGATGAGCGCGTAGCCAACAATGATCAAAACGAAAATGTCAAAGGCGTTCATGGCGCATCCACCAAGAAAGGCCAGCGTCGCAAGCGGCGCCGGCCTTTACCGTTCGGGTCGTCATCATTGCGAAACCATTTCAGGTCGCGATACCTATCAAGGGCACCGGGGCAGGTCAAGGCGTTTTTGGCCGGAGGCCGTCAGGCCGCCAAAAGCGGTTTGCCAACGCGCGACGGGTTGTGATAGGGGTTTTCTGCCGTTCACCGGCGAGGATGCCGGCGGTTCATGAGAAGCGGTTCATGAGAAATGGAGGTTCCCCCCGTCTCCCTGGATGACGGAGGAGGTCAATCGAATATGTCCCCAGTGGTTAGCGAAAACCAGTGCGCCCGGATGACCTTTGCCGATCCCCAGCTCGCCCAGCAGCTTTTCGGGGAGCAGAACGACAACTTGCAGCGGGTGGCGGTGGGGGTGGGCGCCAAGATCGATGTGCGGGGCAACAGCGTGGCCATCGAGGGCGATCCCATCGCCTGCGACCTGGGGCGCAACGTGCTGCGGCAACTCTACGGCCTGCTCAAGAGCGGGTACCCGGTCTACGGCGCGGACGTGGACCAGGCCGTGGCCATCCTGGCCGCCGATGCCAAGGCCGACCTGCGCCGGGTCTTTCTCGATACGGTCTACGTGACGGCCAAGAAACGGGCCGTGACGCCCAAGAGCCCCGCCCAGAAGGCCTATATCGATGCCATGCGTGAATCGGACATGGTCTTCGGGGTCGGGCCGGCCGGTACCGGCAAGACCTACCTGGCCATGGCCATGGCCATCGCTTCGCTCACCAAGGGGCTGGTGAACCGGATCATCCTCACGCGTCCGGCGGTGGAGGCCGGTGAGGCCTTGGGGTTCTTGCCCGGCGATCTGGCCGAAAAGGTGGATCCTTATCTGAGGCCGCTCTACGATGCCCTGCACGACATGGTGCGCTTCGAGCGGGCCAGCAGTCTCATTCAGCAGGGGGTGATCGAGGTGGCGCCCCTGGCCTTCATGCGTGGTCGCACCCTCAACGATGCCTTCGTGATTCTCGACGAAGCCCAGAACACCACCGGTGAGCAGATGAAAATGTTTCTGACGCGCATCGGTTTCAACTCCAAAGCCGTGATCACCGGCGACATCACCCAGACCGACCTGCCCGAGGGAAAAGTTTCCGGATTGGTCCAGAGCATCGAGATTCTTAAGCCCATCGAGAGCATTCGCTTTATTTACTTCAGCAAACAGGACGTGGTGCGCCACCGACTGGTCCAGGCCATCATCCAGGCTTACGAGGACCATGACCAGCGCCTGCGCCAAACCCGGAATGCATCGGCCTGAGGCCGTTGCCAGAGGCCGGATTCGCCATGGGCAAGCTGGACAGTGTCAAAGTCCGCATCTTCGCGCAGCAGCCGTTGCTGTGCTGGGCGATTCTGCTGATGGTGGCCGCGATGTTCGCGGTTCTCGTCTTTCCCGTTTCGGCCCCGGTGCGCGAGAGCTATCGGGTGGGGGACGTGGCCCAAAAGGACATCAAGGCCCCGCGGGATTTCTTCATCGAGGATGTCCCGGCCACCGAAGAAAAACGGCGCGGGGTGGAGCAGACGGTCCAGGCGGTCTATGACCTCGACAGCCAACGGATCGCGACGCTTTCGGATCAGGTGCGCCAAGCCTTTGCCGTGGTGCGCGAGGCCCTGGAGACCGAAGGCCGGCGCCAGGCCCTCCAGCGGGCCCAACAGGCCAGCGGCACCGGTGGACGGGTTCCGTCGCCGTCGCCGGTGCCGCTGAGAGACGTCTTCGCCGAGACCCTGGGCGTCGCCGTGGCGCCGGAGACCTTCAATCCTTTGGCCGCGGCGGGCTTCGAGCCGTCCATCGCCGAGCGTATCGTCGCCATTGCCAGCGATATCCTGGAAAACGGGGTGGTCACCAGCAAGGAGATGCTGCTTCGCGAGGCGGATCGGGGAATCGTGCTGCGCGATATCGCCAGTGCGAATGAGCGGGTGGTCCTCGACCTGGAAAAGCTCTACGCCTTTGAAGAAGCCAAGGCGTTGGTGCCCGTGGTGGGCGAACCGCTGCTCAAGGATGTCGACCCCGCCCTGGGAGAGGTGATCGTCGATCTGACGCGCCGCCTGATCCAGCCCAACATCACGCTGAACCGCAGCGAAAGCGCCGCGCGGCGGCGTCAGGCGGTGGAAGACGTCAAGCCGGTGCTCTATCAGATCAAGGCCGGCGAAATGATCCTGCGTGAAGGCGAGCGGGTCAGCCCGGTTCACCTGGTCAAACTGAAAGCCTCCCGGCCCGAGGGCGATGGATGGCAGGGGCTTCGGCAGAGCATCGGCGCCGGCGTACTGGTGCTCAGCCTGTTGGTGGCCCTCCATCTGGTGGGGCTGCGCCGCAGCACGGTTTTCCAAAGCGCACCCCTGCGCAACCTCATTTTCCTGGCGGCGGTCCTCCTGCTCTTTTTCGGGCTGGCCCGCCTCACCCTGGTGCTGGCCAACGGCCTGGCCCAGATGCAACCGATGGGCCTGACGCCGGCGGCGGTTTTCTTCGGCCTGCCCCTGGCCAGTGGCGCCATGCTCGTGTGCCTTTTTTTCGGTCTTGATCTGGCGCTGGCCACCGCCGTCGTGTTGGCGGTGCTGCTGCCGCTCATCGTGCCGGAGCGTTTCCCCCTGATTTTCTTCTTTTTGTTCAACGGGGCCCTCGGGGCCTACTGGATGCAGCACTGCCGGGAACGCAGGGCCTTCATCACCGCCGGGGTGCGTCTGGCCTTGCTCAACCTGGTGCCGGTATCGGCCATCGCTCTGTACACCTGGAGCGGCAATGGCGTGGAACTGCTCTGGTCCTGGGGGTTGGCAATGATGGGGGGACTGGGGGCGGGGATCGTTACCGCGGGGCTTGCGCCGCTGATGGAGCTGGCCTTCGGTTACACCACGGACATCACGCTGCTGGAACTGGCCAACCTGGACCGACCGATTCTGCGCCAATTGATGATGGAGGCCCCCGGCACGTATCACCACTCGATGATCGTGGGCACCTTGGTGGAGGCCGCGGCGGCCGAAATCGGGGCCAACCCGCTGCTGGCCAAGGTCTGCGGGTACTACCACGACATCGGAAAGGTCAAAAAACCCCTCTACTTCATCGAGAACCAGCGCAACGGGAAAAACCCCCACGACAAACTGGCGCCTTCGATGTCCAAGCGCATTCTGGTGGCCCACGTCAAGGACGGGGTGGAAATGGCCCGCAAGCACAAGCTCGGCCAGGCCATCGTGGACACCATCCGCCAGAGCCACGGCACCAGTCTCATCGCCTATTTCTACGAGCGGGCCCGACAGATCCAGGGGGATGGCAATGTCAACCCGGACGACTACCGTTACCCCGGCCCGCGTCCCCAAACCCGTGAGGCGGGGCTGGTGATGCTGGCCGACGTGGTGGAGGCCGCGTCCCGGACCCTGGAGAATCCGACGCCTTCGCGCATCAAGGGGCTGGTGCACAAGCTGATCAACAAGATTTTCTCCGATGGCCAGCTCGACGAGTGCGAACTGACCCTGAGGGACCTGAACCAGATCGCCAAAAGCTTCACCAAGATTCTCACCGGCATCCACCACCACCGGATCGAGTATCCCGAGCGGTCGGAAACCGAAGGAAAGGGGAAAAATGGCCGTCCTGATCGACAACCGCCAGAGCCTGCTGCCGATTCAGACCGAGCAAATAAATCGGCAGGCCCGGGCCATCTTAAACGCCTTGGGATGTCCAGAGGGTGAGCTGTCGCTGGTGATCGTCGACGACGCCGAGATCGCCGTCATCAATCGACAGTACCTGGACCGCAATGGGCCGACCAACGTGATCTCTTTTGCCATGCGCGAGGGCGATTGCAGCGGTATTCACCCCGAACTGCTCGGTGACGTGGTTATCAGCGCCGAGACGGCCCGGCGCGAGGCCGAGGCCGCCGGCATGGCGGTGGCCGAGCGCATCACCGAACTGCTGGTGCACGGCGTGCTCCACCTGTTCGGCTACGACCATGAAACCCCCACGGCCGATGCCGCCGCCATGGAGGCCAAAAGTATGGAGTTGCTTGCCATGCTGGCGGCCCTGTCCGACGGGGACCAAGGCCCTGGCGACTAGTCGGAACGGGCCGGTTGGCCGGCCGTCCGATTCGTGAAAGAGGATATTACCCATGGATATTGTGACTGCATCGGAAATTCAGGGCATGGATCGTGCCACCATCCAGGAATTCGGCATTCCGGGCCGGGTGTTGATGGAAAACGCCGGCCGCGGAGCGGTGCGCAGCTTTCTCGAGGTCTTCGGCGATCGGTCCGGCCGGCGCATCGGCGTGGCCGCCGGCCGGGGCAACAACGGGGGCGACGGCTTCGTCATGGCTCGTTATCTGGCCCAGCGGGGCCTGGCGGTGACGGTCTTCCTGCTGGCGGATCCCCGGATAATCGGCGGGGACGCCGCCGCCAACCTCGCCCTGCTCCACCCGTTGGGCGTACCGGTGGTGGAGGTGCCCACCGCCGATGTTCTCGAGGCTCAGCAGAGCCTCTTGGCGCAGCAGGAGATCTGGATCGACGCCATCTTCGGCACCGGTCTCAACGCCGAGGTGCGCGGGCTCTACGGCCAGGTCATCGATTTCATCAACACCAGCCGGCGGCCGGTGTTTGCGGTGGACATTCCCTCGGGGCTCAGCGCCGACACCGGCCAGATCCTCGGGCGGGCCATTCGTGCCGATGCCACCGCCACCTTTGCCTGCGCCAAGGTGGGCCACCTCCTCTATCCGGGGGCCGGACTCACCGGCCGACTCTTCGTGGTGGATATCGGTATCCCGCCGCGGATCGCCCGGCAGATCGGTGCATCGCAGCAACTGTTGACCGCCTCGGAGATCCGCGACACGCTGGCACCTCGGGCGGCCGACGCGCACAAGGGCACCTGCGGGCACCTGCTGGTGATCGCCGGCGGTACGGGCAAGACCGGGGCGGCCGTGATGACCGCCAAGTCGGCCATGCGGGCCGGGGCCGGCCTGGTGACCCTGGGACTGCCGGCCTCCCTGGCACCTTCGGTGGAACCCCGCCTGCTGGAGGTGATGACGGCGCCGCTGGCCGAAAGCCAGCCAGGGATTCTCGGTGCCGCGGCGCTGACGGCGGTGGAGCAGTTGTATCCCGGCAAGGGATGTCTGGCCATCGGCCCGGGGCTCGGCACCGCCGAGGCCACGGCCCGTCTGGTCCGGGCCGTGGTGAGGGGGTGTCCGGCGCCGGTGGTCATCGATGCCGATGCGCTGAATATTCTCGCCGAGACCCCCCAGGTGTTCGACGAGATCCGCTCGCCGTTGATTCTCACCCCCCATCCGGGGGAGATGGCCCGGCTGCTCGGTTCCACCACGGCCGCGGTCCAGGCGGATCGACCCGCAGCGGTCCGCACCCTGGCGGTGCGTTACGGCATCTGTGTGGTGTTGAAGGGGGCGCGCACCGTGGTGGCGGCCCCCGAAGGCACCGTCTGGATCAACCCCGGCGGCAATGCGGGCATGGCCAGCGGCGGCATGGGTGATGTGCTCACCGGCATCATCGCCGGCCTGGCGGCCCAGGGGCACGGACCGGAGGCGGCCGCCCGGATCGGTGTTTTCCTCCACGCCGCGGCGGCCGATCGACTGGCGGAACGTCGCGGACCGCGTGGTTTCCTGGCCGGCGAAGTGATGGACCTTCTGCCGGAAGTGTTCGCCGATCTCCTTGAGGGGCGCGACGCTTTTCCCCTGCCTCTGGTGGAGGTGGGGATTTGACCGCCGATGGCTACTGTCTGCACTACGACTGCTCGTCCCCGGTGGCCACACGCCGGTTGGCCCGCCTGCTGGGCCGTCTGGCCCGACCGGGGCTGGTAATCGCCCTCACCGGCGCCCTGGGCAGCGGCAAGACGGCTTTCGTTCAGGGGCTGGCCCAGGGGTTGGCGGTGCCGCCGGACTGCTATGTCACCAGTCCCTCCTTCACCTTGATCAACGTGTACCCGGGTCGCATCCCCCTTTGTCACGCCGATCTTTACCGATTGGGAGAAGGGGCGGATCTGGAGGCCATCGGCCTGCTCGAGCATCTGGAACAGGAGGAGGTGGTGGCCGTGGAATGGGCCGCGCATGCCGCCGCGGATCTGCCTTTGGACCACTTGACGGTCCATCTGGAAATCAGCGGCGACCGGCAGCGACGGATCACGCTGACAGCGGGTGGACGGGAAACGGAGAATCTGCTAAAAGACGTCGCCGCCGCTTGGCGGCAGGATCCCTTCAGCGGGTAACCGTGGGTTTCAAGGAGTGCGTATGGCTTTGATCGTCCAGAAATTCGGCGGCACATCGGTGGCCAACCTCGAGCGTATCGCCAACGTGGCGCGCCGGGTGGCAGCCACCTTCGACAAGGGCAACGATGTCGTGGTGGTGGTTTCGGCCATGGCCGGGGTCACCGACAGTTTGATCCAATTGGCCGGCCAGGCGGCAAAGGAACCGGACAAGCGGGAGATGGATGTGCTGCTGGCCACCGGCGAACAGACCACCGCCTCGCTGCTGGCCATGGTGCTGCGGGAAAAGGGATATACCGCGGTGTCGATGCTGGGCCACCAGGCCGAGGTGCTCACCGACACCGACTTCGGCAATGCCCGCATCATCGAGATCCGCGGCGAACGGGTCAAGGCCCATCTGGCCAAGGGCCACATCGTCGTGGTGGCCGGTTTCCAGGGCGCCGACACCGCCGGGGATATCACCACGTTGGGCCGGGGCGGCTCGGACACCTCGGCGGTGGCCATCGCCGCGGCCATCAATGCGGATGTCTGTGAAATTTACACCGACGTGGACGGGATTTACACCGCCGATCCCAATGTCTGCGCCAAGGCCCGCAAGATCAAGGCCATTTCCTACGACGAGATGCTCAACATGGCCAGCCTGGGCGCCAAGGTGTTGCAGATCCGGTCGGTGGGCTTTGCCAAAAAATACGGAATTCCCGTGCACGTGCGGTCGTCTTTCAGCGAGGAGGAAGGTACCATGGTCGTTCCCGAAGATTCCGGCATGGAGCAGCTGGTGGTGTCGGCCGTCACCCACCACAAGGATGAAGCCCGCATCACCCTCCGCGGTGTGCCCGATCAACCCGGGGTGGCGGCGAAGATCTTTTCCCCCATCGCCGACGCCGGGATCGTGGTGGACATGATCATCCAGAACACCCGGGCCAGCGGCAAGACGGACCTGACCTTCACCGTGCCCAAGGCCGATTTCAAGAAGGCCATGGCCATCCAGAAGAAGATTGCCGCCAAGATCGGTACCAAGGATGTGCTCGGCGACACGGACATCGCCAAGATCTCGGTGGTGGGGGTGGGGATGAAGAACCACAGCGGGGTGGCTTCGGTGATGTTCAACACCCTGGCCCGTGAGAATATCAACATCCTGATGATCAGCACTTCGGAGATTCGTATTTCATGCATCGTCGAGGAAAAATACACCGAACTGGCGGTGCGGGTGCTGCACACGGCCTTCGGCCTGGACGCTGAATAGGGATGGGAAACGGGCGCGGCCTGAGCCGCGTCCGCCAGCTTGCCCCGTGAAACGGTTTTCCCCCGACCAGCAGCGCGTGGTGCTGCTTCTTTCCGCCGTCCTGGCGGCTTTTTGTCTCTACCGTTATATTTGTCTGCCGTAAAAGTAGGGTGTTGCCGTCCGGGGCGTCGGAGGCTGCCTTGCCGACGGCGGTGGCCTTGGATTTTGCGCACCATCCACAGTGTTCTTTCGTCGGATGGGGGGCGCGCCGGCGAAACCCATCCATCCCTTCCGCCTTTTCCGCGCGGTGATCCCGACAAGTTCGCCGCCGGGTTTTCAGGGCGCCGGGCAGGCGGTGGAATCGATACGAACAAAACGGGGGCGATAGATGGTGGCGTTCCGGTAGAGCGCCGTTGGGTCGCTGACATGGTTGAGGTTGTAGGAGACCAGGAGACGGCCGGCGGCGGTGAACTGCGGATGGATGAAGGGATTGTAGGCGACGAGTTCGCCGTCGGCTTCCGGCGCGTGGTAGAGCCGGCAGGGTCCCCGCCAGGGACCCCGGGGGGCCGCGGCCCGGTACATCACCAGATCGGCGCCAAACGGTACCCGGTTGTCCATGGTCACCAGGGCCAGCCCGTCGGCGAGGGCCACCACGGCGAACTGGGTCGACACACCGTTCAGGACGGGACGGGTGGCCGCCGGATCCGGCGACCACCCCTTGCCGTCGAAAAAGGCCCAGGGGCCGAGGAAGTCGCCCGGCGGGGCCCGGGCCACGTGCATCCACCGGGCGCTGCCGCGCTCTTCCACCCCGAAGATGTACGTTGCCTCGGCCCGCTCCAGGATGGCGCCGTACATCACGTTGTTGGCGACGGCCAGGGGGGTGATCCGTTCGATGTGCAACTGCGGCAGCCCCAGTTCGGCCACCGCGGTGCCGGTCCACTGCCAGTCCCACAGCCGGGGGCGGCCCTGGCGGAAACTGTGCAGAAGGATCAGCACTTTTTCATTCTGCACGGTGGCATCCGCCGGCCAGCACCATTGGCCGGGGGGAAGGGGTGGGAAAAAGGCTTCTGGATCGGCCGGACAGCCCCCGGTGCGGGTGGTGAGGGTTTCACCGTGCTGAATCACGATGCAGTTGCGGACCAGAGGCGTCTCTTCCGGCCGGGTGGCGTCGGGATTCACCGTGCCCAGGAAGCTGTCGCCGAAGAGCCAGAGGGTGCGGCCATCGGCCAGGGCGACGGATAAGGTGCCGTCGCCTCCGGTCCAGCCGTTTCCGGTGCGATTGAACAGGTGGTTGAAATACGGATCCGGGGCCGGCTCCCGGGGACCCGGACGAAGCCCGAGGCCGACGCAGGCGCTCAGGCAGACCATCATCGCCAAGAGCGCCAGCCAGCGCGTCCGATTCCCCCATGGCACGGTTATCCTGATGGTGGCTTTCATAGCCCCCCCTGGCGGGAAGCGGCGTTCCGGCGCAGATCCGTCATGCGAATCGACTCCCCTCCTGCAGGGCCTCGGGGCTGAGGGTGTAAAGGGCGTCCAGCAGGGCCACCTGGAAAGAGCCGGGGGCCGCGGCAACCGTCCCGGCCTGTTCTCCGGCCAGGCCGAAAAAGGCCAGGGCCGTGGCGGTGGCCGACAGGGGGTCCGGATCCACCGCCGAAAAGGCGGCGATGAGGGCCGTGGCGGAGCACCCGGAACCGGTGATGCGGCCCATGAGCGGATGGCCGTTGGCCACGCGAACCTCCCGTGTGCCGTCGGTGACCAGATCGGTGGCGCCGGTGACGGCCACCACGGCACCGACCCGCTTGGACAGCGCGGCGGCCGATGCGGCGGCATCGGCCACCCCGTGAACGCTGTCCACGCCCCGGGTGGTGGCGGTGCCCTGATCCAGGGCCATGATTTCCGACGCATTGCCGCGAATCACGGTGATGGTCGCCGCATCGAGGATCTGGCGGGCCGCCCGGGTACGCAAGGTCGTGGCCCCGGCGCCCACCGGGTCCAGCACCACCGGTCGCTCCAGCGTGTTGGCCCTGCGGGCTGCCTTGATCATGGCGGCCACCCAATCACTGGTCAGGGTACCGATGTTGAGTACCAGCGCCCGGGCCAGGGAGACCATTTCCTCCACCTCTTCAGTGCTGTGCGCCATTACCGGAGAAGCGCCGGCGGCCAGCAGTGCGTTGGCGGTCACGTTCATGACGACCAGGTTGGTGATGTTGTGAATCAACGGTTGCTGTTGGCGTACGGCGGCCAGACTGCGCGCCGCCTGACTGCAATAGTCGTGCATCGGTTCGGCTCCTGTGTCGTTTGTCTCCTTGGGGAGAAAATCAACCGGGGCTCTTTGGGGTCGCTGCGAGAAAAAAGGAGGGGCGCTTCGGCCCGGGGTTGCCCCCTGATTGCGAGATGGGCCGAAGCGCCGGATAGGGAGAGGATTGTGATGGGCTGGCAGGGTTATCAGCCAGTCTTGTCTCTTAAGAGCCCCGGTTCGGGAAATGGTTACACTCCTCTCATCCTTGGCGCTGCCCCGTCGGCGATCGGCCGCCGGAACCGTCATGTCCCCGTCGCGTCGCCCATGGAGACCCCGTTGAACGGATCGCAGGGATCCCGACCCGGCAGTGGCAGGCTGGCCCCCTCGAAGGCGCCCAGGGCGCGGCATCCCATCTGGTCGGCCAGGATCCCCACGAGCTTGTGTCGCAGCACCGCGAAGGAGAAAAACCGGGCGGCCACGTTGTAGTTGTGGGCCACCATGCGGCGTTGGGCCTCGGGGTCGTTGAGCAGACGCCGGGTCTGGGCCACCGCTTTTTCGGTGACGTATCCGTCGAGTTCGATCACGTCGAATCCCTTGGGCTTGATGTCGCTTTCGTAGATCGAATAATTGTTCACCACGATGGGTTTCTTGAAGTAGATCGTTTCGAGAAAAGCGTTGCCGAACCCTTCGAAATCCGACGGGTAGGTCACCAGATCGGCGTGGGGATAGATGTCCTCGAGGGTGTAGATCTTGCGACCGTCTTCGGTGCGCCCGCGTTTTTCGTTGATGATCCGGGAGACGAAGATGGTTTTGACCCCCAGCAGTTTCGAGTATTCGCGCAGGCGCTGCTCGTAGTCGTGCCCTTCGTCGCCGGAGGCATGGGAGACCACCAGTCGGGCTTTCATGCCCAGCCGGCTCACCAACTCGATGGCATGCTCGATGCCCTTGCGTTTGACCACCCGGGTGGGCTGGAGGATCAGCAGCTCGTCGGGATCCAGCCCCAGGGCGTCGCGGACGTCCGCGGCGTAGGCGTCCGGCGGTGGCGGGGGGTTGTCGAAATCCATCACGTTGGGAATGATGGTGGAAGAGATCCCCGTGCGCAAGCTGACCTGGTTGTCCGCCGAGGAATTGATCACCACATGCCGGATGGAAGGCAGGTGGGGCGGAAAGGCCATGTTGAGGTATTCCCACACCGCATTGGACTTGAAACGCTGGCGCTCCCAGTAGAAATCGTGGTGATGGGCGATGGTGGGAATCCCGGTTTCGCTGATCACCTCCGTCAGGGCGATGCCCAGGGGCAGGTTCAGGGGAATGGTGAGGGCGTTTTCCGGTAAAAGCACCGAAATTTTGAAGTCTTCGATGAAGCGGTACAACTCGTCCTTCAAATACTCCTTTATTTCCTGGATGCGCCGGGTGACGGAGCGCTCCCGCACTTTGCGACCGAAGCAGTTTTCATGAATTTCCCGGATGTCCGGGTGGGTGAAGTGGGCCCGGGGCACCAGGCGGATCCGCCCCAGGGGCCGGTCCAACTCGCCGGCCAGGTAGAAACAGGTGCAGCCGTTGGTTTCCAGTACCTGGGCCCATTTTTCCGTTTCCAGGGAGACGCCGTCGGTGCCGGCCAGTCGCGTCGAGACGATGCCGATGTGATGATACTTGCCGCAGATTCTGCAACATCCGTCCATTCAGTCCTCGCTTGAGATCCGGATTGACCATATCGCTGATCGTTCAGCGGAAAAACACCGCCAACCAGATGGTGTCCTGGTCCGGCGCCGTGGATACCACCCGGTGACGCCGATGGGCCTCGATGAGAAGATGATCCCCCGGTTCCAGGTGGACAGGCTGGCCCTGTCCCTCGAAGGCGATTTCGGCCTCGCCCTGGAGAACGGCCACCCATTCGTCTTCATTTTGATCATACCAGAATCCCGGCGGCGACGCATGCCCCCGGGAGACGATCCGCTCGATGCGTACATGGTTGGAGGCCGCGAGGGTGGCCACGGCCTCGTCGGGGAGCTTGTCCGGTATTGCGGCAAAGAGATTGGCGGTCATCGGTTTCCTCCCGGAGACTTTTCATCCCGGGTAAAATGACCTATAGTGAGAACGGTTGTCAACGAACCGTATCCCCGTATGAGGTCCTGCCATGGCCGATCTTTTCGATTTTGGAATGCTGGCCCGTATCCAGTTCGCCTTTACCATCTCCTTTCACATCCTGTTTCCCTCCTTCACCATCGGCCTGGCCAGTTGGCTGGCCGTGCTGGAGTGGCGTTGGCTGAAAACCGGAGACCCGACCTATGTCGAGGTCTATCGCATGTGGGTGAAGATTTTCGCCGTCACCTTCGGCATGGGGGTGGTGTCCGGGGTGGTGATGTCGTTCCAGTTCGGCACCAACTGGTCGGTTTTTTCCGATCGCACCGGCAACATCATCGGCCCCCTGCTCGGCTACGAGGTGATCACGGCCTTTTTTCTCGAAGCCTCGTTTCTCGGTGTGATGCTCTTCGGATGGAATCGGGTCGGTCCCCGGTTGCATTTCGCCGCCACGGTGATCGTGGCCGTGGGCACCCTGATTTCGGCCTTCTGGATCCTGTCGGCCAACTCCTGGATGCAGACCCCCCAGGGGTTTGAAATCGGTGCCGACGGGCGGTTCTACCCCACCGACTGGTTGGCGGTGATCTTTTCCCCGTCTTTTCCCTACCGGTTGATCCACATGGTGGTCGCCGCCTATCTCACCACCGCCTTCGTGGTGGCCGGTATCGGGGCCTATTACCTGTACCGTGGCCGTCATCTGCCCCAGGCCCGGGTGATGCTGGGCATGGCGATGATCATGGCCGTTTTCGTCGCTCCGGCCCAACTGCTCTTCGGCGACATGCACGGGCTGAACACCTTCGAACATCAGCCGGCCAAGGTGGCGGCCATGGAGGGGCTGTGGGAGACCCGGCAAGGGGCGCCCCTCAAGCTCTTCGGCTGGCCGGACCAGGAGGCCGAGACCACCCGCTGGAGCATCGAGATCCCCAAACTTTCCAGCCTGATTCTCACCCACGACCTCAACGGCGAGGTGCGCGGGCTGAAGGAATGGCCCCGGGACGAGCTGCCGCCGGTGGCGCTGGTGTTCTGGACCTTTCGCATCATGGTGGGCCTGGGAATGCTCATGATCCTCACCGGGGTGATGGCCGCGATCCTCTATTGGCGGAAACGGCTATTCGACAGCCGGCTCTTCCAGCTCTGGTGCATGGCCCTGACCCCGGCCGGCTTCGTGGCGGTGCTGGCCGGCTGGTTCGTCACCGAGGTGGGGCGCCAGCCCTGGATCGTGCAGGGGGTGATGCGTACCGCCGACGCCCTCAGCCCGGTGGGGGCCGGGCCCATCGGCATTACCCTGGCGGCGTTCATCGTGACGTATCTGTTCATCTTCGGGGCGGGCACCTTCTATATCCTTCACCTGATTGCCGAGGGGCCCGAGGCTGAAGAGGCGACCTACGGCGACCACGGCCTCGAAACCCCCACGGTGCTTGGCGCCTCGTCGACGGCCAAGGGAGGTGGCTATGTTTGATTTTTCCAGCCTGATCGATCTGCCGCTGATCTGGTACCTGTTGATTCTCACCGCCGTGTTGCTCTACGTGGTTTTGGACGGCTTCGATCTGGGCCTCGGCATCCTGTTTCCCCTGGCGCCCACCGACCAGTGCCGCGACCGGATGATGAACTCGGTGGCGCCCTTCTGGGACGGCAACGAGACCTGGCTGGTGCTCGGTGGCGGCGGACTGCTGGCCGCTTTTCCCCTGGCCTACGCCATCCTGATGCCGGCCCTCTACCTGCCGGTGATTCTCATGCTGCTGGGGCTGATTTTTCGCGGCGTGGCCTTCGAGTTCCGCTTCAAGGCCCAGCGCTCGCGGCCGATCTGGGACTGGTCCTTTCACCTCGGATCGCTCACGGCCGCCTTCATGCAGGGAATGATCGTGGGCGCCCTCATCCAGGGGGTCACCGTGGTGGAGCGTGGATTTGCCGGCGGGCCGATGGACTGGGCCACTCCCTTCACCTTCACCACCGGCGTGGGGCTGGTTTTCGGCTACGCGCTGCTGGGGGCCACCTGGACCGTGATGAAAACCGAAGGTGAAACCCAGGCCTGGGCCCGTCGCGGTGCCGTCTGGCTCCTGGGCCTGGCGGGGGTGAGTCTGGCGGCGGTGACCATCGCGATTCCGGCCGGCCACAGCCAGATCGGCCAGATGTGGGACAGCCGGCCGGGGGTTTACCTGTTGGCCGCCGTTCCGGCGGTGGCGTTTCTCCTGCTGGTGGTGGCCTGGATGGATCTGCGGACCGGCCGCGAGGCCCGTCCCTTTCTGCTGGTGATCGGTTTTTTTGTCGCCGGCTATCTTGCCCTGGGGCTCACCCTCTGGCCCTGGATCGTCCCTTACGCCGTCACCTTCCGCCAAGCCGCAGCGGCCGGCCCTTCCCAGAGCCTGCTGCTGGTGGGGACCCTGGTCCTGTTGCCGGTGATTCTCGGCTATACCGCTTTTTCCTACTACCTGTTTCGCGGCAAGGCGTCCCACGCCCACGAGGGGGCGTACTAACTGTAGACGGTATTCGAGATGACCCTGATGGGTTTGGCTGACGCTGCTCCCATTTTACGAGAGGGGCGGTGGAGGGGTGAAGTGGAACGGAGCCCATCACAGCGTGAAACGAAACCACGGTCATCTGGACTGTGAAGTTGAACCAGGCTCGATGCGAAAGGCGTCGATGACCGCATGGCACTTGCAGGCCGTGGCCAGCAGCACGGCTTCCGGGGCCGCCAGGGCGGCTGCTTCCGCCTGACGCAGGTCCGCTGGCCGATAGCCGCCCACCCCCGGCGCCAGTTGCCGGCTACGGATCACCACCGGGGCAAAGCCGGCGACGCGCAGTGCCGCCAGGTGGACGAACATCACCACGGGCCGGGGTTTGCCGGTGACGGTGCAAAAGCGCTCGGGTTCCGGGCAGTCGTCCGGACAGATGAAATCGGCGTTGCTGGCGTAGAGCTGTCCGTGATCGCCGCGTAACGGGTGAGGCACCAGCGGGTCCACCGTTGCGGGAACCGGCAGATCCACCACGTGCCGGCCAGCCGTGGCCAAATCGCTCTTCATCCACAACCAGGCCACGTGAATGGGCATGGCGGGAACGATCCAGTCGGGCGTCACCCCGTCGGCCAGGACTCCCACCAGGTAATCGATTCCGTCCATCATGACCGTCTGGCAGGCTTCAAAGGTCGGGTTCCGGTCAAATTCCGGTGCCTGATCCACCACGGTGATGACGGCCTGGGGGTGGCGCCGGCCAAGGCGTTGGGCCGCCAGGCGGCCGAAGCGTCCGGCGCCGAGAATCAGCAGGCGGGAGACGGAGTGGTCGGTGGTCATGGCGTGCCGAACAGGGCGTCGAAATAGCCGATGGTGCGTTCGAGGCCCGCATCTATATCCACGGTGGGATGCCAGTTGAGGATTTGCCCGGCCAGGGAGATGTCCGGCCGACGCTGCCGGGGATCGTCCACGGGCAGGGGAAGGTGGATGATGGTCGAGCGCGAGCCGCAGAGGGTCACCACCTTTTGGGCCAGATCGCCGATGGCAAACTCGTGGGGGTTGCCCAGGTTGACGGGGCCGGTGACGTCGTCGGGCGTGTCCATCAGCCGAACAAAGGCTTCGATCATGTCGTCCACGTAGCAGAAGGCGCGCGTCTGGCGGCCGTCGCCGTAGATGGTGATCGGCTCGTTTTTCAGTGCCTGGACGATGAAGTTGGAAACCACGCGGCCGTCGTCGGGATGCATCCGCGGCCCGTAGGTGTTGAAGATCCGTGCCACCTTGACGCGCAGCCGGTGCTGACGGTGGTAATCGAAAAAGAGCGTCTCGGCGCAGCGCTTGCCTTCATCGTAGCAGGAGCGCGGACCGATGGGGTTGACATGCCCCCAGTAGGCTTCGGTTTGGGGGTGGACGGCCGGGTCTCCGTAAACTTCGCTGGTGGAGGCCTGGAAGATCTTGGCCCGCAGCCGCTTGGCCAGCCCCAGCATGTTGATGGCCCCGTGGACGCTGGTCTTGGTGGTCTGCACCGGGTCATGCTGGTAATGGATCGGGGAGGCCGGGCAGGCGAGGTTGTAGATCTCGTCCACTTCCACGTAGAGGGGAAAGGTGACATCGTGGCGCAGCAACTCGAAGCGCGGGTGCCCCAGGAGGGGGACGATGTTGCCCTTGGTGCCGGTGAAGTAGTTGTCCACGCACAACACGTCGTGACCATCGGCCAGCAGACGTTCGCAGAGATGGGAGCCGAGAAAACCGGCCCCGCCGGTAACGAGGATCCGCTTGGGATGTCGATCCATGGAGATGTCCGTTCTTGGGAGATGGGGGCGACGAAAAACATTGCATGGCGACAGACGGGTCATGCGGCGACCTTGGAACTGATTCGACTCGTAGCAGACCCGGCCGGTCATGTAAAGCCGCCACGGTACAGAGGGAAAGCGGCGGCCACCGGAAGGCCCCCAGTGCCCCGTCAAAGTGAGAGGATGCGGCACTTTTCAGGCCGAACCGCCCCGTTTCCCCCGCCTTGGTCAATCCTGCTCACCCCCCGCGTCATCCCGAGAAAGGAAACGACGGGGGGTTCTTGGAATATGCCGACCTTAGTCACTCGGAAAAGGTGTCAAGTGAGCTAAAGTGACTAAAGTGAGCTAAAGTGAAGGAATTCTGGCAGTTATATAAAAACCGGAGCGAAGCGACGCCACCACTTTAGTCATTTTAGTCACTTAAAAAAGTTCCAAGTGAACTAAAGTGAGCTAAAGTGACTAAAGTGAAGGAATTCTGGCAGTTATAAAAAACCGGAGCGCAGCGACGCCACCACTTTAGTCACTTTAGTCACTCGTAATTTTAGTCACTCAGAAAAAGTGTCAAGTGAACTAAAGTGACTAAAGTGAGCTAAAGTGAAGGAATTCTGGCAGTTATATAAAAGCCGGAGCGCAGCGACGCCACCACTTTAGTCACTTTAGTCACTCGTAATTTTAGTCACTATTTTTTTTGTCACTCGTAATTTTAGTCACTCAGAAAAGCGTCAGCGACGAGGGATTTGCAGTTGAGAACACTGACGGGAGCATGGCCTAAACCGGAAAAATCCTCCAAGGGATCATCGCCAAACTTTGACGGGGCCCTGCAGGCGCACCCCGACGGGGTTGCATCCAGGCGCAAGAGCCGGTATGAGAAGGCACCGGTGAGATGACGGCCGTTTGTTTGTTGAAGTTTTCTCTATCCGGTTCAGATCAAAAACCGTCCGTTGACCCCGCTCCCGCTGGAAGAAGCGCGCGTCCATGGAAAAGGATCGCCGGCCACCAGATCCGCTCCACGGGCAGGGGGCGCCGGCACGGGTATCCTTCTTTCCGGGTTTCATGGCACAAGATTCGCGCCCGGCGCATCCGCGTCGGGAAAGTATTTTCCTGGCGGACACGACCCTGTTGCGGCGAGGTCGCGTCCCGCCGATCAACCAACCTGTGATCAAAGGAGACAAGCGATGGGAACGAAAAGACGCGGCACGTTTTTCTTGGCCCTGGCCCTGGCGCTGGTGCTGGGGCTGACGGCGGCCGCCCAGGCCGACACCCTGGAGGGAATCATCCAGCGCGGCGAGCTGCGGGTGGCGGTGCAAACCCAGGGACCTCCCTTCAGCTTCGTGGACAAGAACGGGGAGCGCACCGGCTCGTCGGTGGAATTCTGCAAGATGATAGCCCAAGAGATGGGGGTCAAGGTGGT
>JACDJC010000987.1_pt1 | contig 28047 bp, 25 predicted proteins | sample 7454191 | NCBI WGS metagenome assembly JACDJC01 (sample SAMN14253291, study PRJNA609438) | sludge metagenome | isolation source: sludge after 25d culture with pyrite and EDTA | collected 2018-12-20 | reverse complement strand
CACGATCTGTCCGGACCGATCGCCTGGGTGCTGGGGGCGGAAGGGCGGGGCATGCGCCGCCTGACCCGCGAGCGTTGCGATGTGCTGGCGCGGGTGCCGATGCTGGGCCAGGTGGCCAGCCTGAACGTCTCGGTAACCGCCGGAATCGTGCTGTACGAGACCGTACGCCAGCGCGGCAGGGCGGCTGCCTGAGTAACGTGTGAAGCGCTCGTCTGCATGCGTCCTGCCGTTTCGGGCGCGGCCGGGTGCCGGACGACACGCCCCGGGCGCATTCCGGGTGCGTTGTGCCTCGATCGGCGCCGGCGTCGACGCTGTTGCTGCCGGAACGTCCATGGTGCCAGCGGATCGCGCTGTTGCCACAGACCGGTGCGGCTGGCCCGGGCGGCGGCCTGGGCAGCAGCGTAGTCGCTGCGTTCGGCCGGTTCGAGATCGCCGTCGTAGCGGCTGAAGTGCCAGGCAAGCCCGTCGGCCACCAGTTGCAGGCCGACGTCGGCACCGTCGATGAAGACGAAAGCGACCAGGCGACCGTAGACATCGGTCTTGACGACCGACAGGCGGACGCGCCGTCGGTCGATGGCCTTCTGCAGTGCGCGCCGCGATACGCCGGCCCAGGGTTGACTGCGTTCGGGAGCGTCGATGCCGGCCAGGCGCACCCCGATGATCCGGCCGTCACTGGCGCGCATGCGAAATGAATCACCGTCGTAGACGTGCATGACGGTTCCTGTCAGCCAGGAGCGTGCCGGACGCGTCTCGCGCGCTGCAACCGTTGACGACAACAGGCCGAGCAGCAGGACGACGAGCACGCAGGCCAGGGCGACAGCGGAGAAACCGTTGCCGGGAGCACGGCGAAAGCCCGTCGATGCTCGTCGTGTTCGAGCCGGCAGTCGCACTGGTACCGCGACCCGCGCTCGCGTATCGCCGCGGAGCGTCATGGGTCGGCAGAATGGATCAGCGGAAGACGAGTACCGGGATCGTCGAGTGCGTCAGCACCTTGTTCGTTTCGCTGCCCAGCACGAGTGCGCTGAGTCCGCGACGGCCGTGCGAGGCCATGAAGATCAGGTCGCAGCCGCGCTCGCGCGCGGTGTCGATGATGGCACGCCAGGGCTGCGTGTGTCGCACCGAGAGCGTTTCGCATTCGACTCCGGCATCTGCGGCCAGTCGGGCAGCGGTATCGAGAATGATCCGCGCCGATTCTTCGGTGGCCTTGGTGAATTCAGTGAAGGACGCCTGACCGGCAGCCGGGAACTCGGCGAACGCCGGCGGAATGTATTCAGGCATCACGTGCAGGATGGTGATGCGGGCTGCGCCTTCGCGTGCGAAAGCAACGGCTCGCTCGACAGCATTGTTCGACAGCTCCGATCCGTCGGTGGGAACGAGCAGATGCTTGTACATGGCTGGGTTTCCGTTCGGGTACGTGTGTCCGTAATGCTAGTACAACTGCCTGGCCGACGGGGTGGCGTGACGCGTGCAGGGTACAGCCGGGATGAACGCCCGGAAAGCGGAAGGCAGCGGTACCGGCAAGGCGGCTGTTACAAACTGTTACGTGCTGTATCCGCGCTGCCATCGTCGTGGCGTCCCGGGCCGCTACATTGGGCTGCAACCGGGCACAGGGCCCGATTGCAGGAGGCAAGTCATGTCGTTGTCGCACTTCGCTGAACTTCCGATCCGTCCCGGTCACCCTTCGCATATCGGGTTTGTGCCGGCAGCGCGGGCGGTACGGAATGCTTCACTGTCTGCGGGTGCAGTCGATTCGCCCCGCCGCGGCATCGGCTTCGAGTCCCTGCTTGCACGCACGTCGGCCGTGCGTCGTCGGCTGCGGCGCGGCGAGTATCTGTATCGGGCCGGCGATCCGTTCTGCAGCCTGTTCACCATCCGTGCCGGTTCGTTCAAATCGGTGCTGCTGACCGAGGACGGGCGCGAGCAGGTCACCGGGTTTCATCTCGGTGGTGACGTGCTCGGGCTGGACGGCATCGGACTGGACGTGCATGCCGGCGATGTCGTCGCGCTGGAAGACAGCGAGGTGGCGGAGATTCCGTACGCCGGGCTGGACCTGCTCGCTGCCGAGGAGCCCTCGGTTCAGCAGGAACTGTTCCGGCTGCTGTCGCTTGAAATCCAGCGCGAGCGCGCGTTGATGCTGCTGCTGGGTTCGATGCGGGCCGAAGAGAGACTGGCTTCGTTTCTGATCGATCTTTCCCAGCGCATGGCTGCGCGCGGCTTTTCGGCCAGCAGTTTCCTGCTGCGCATGACGCGCGAAGAAATCGGCAGCATGCTCGGCCTCAAACTGGAAACCGTCAGCCGGATCCTGTCACGCTTCCAGGCCGAAGGGCTGATTTCCGTGCGCAACCGCGAAATCGAGATCCTTTCAATGTCGGCACTGCGTGCCGTGATCGGCCGCCTCGAGGCACGCCGGCAGCCCGCCTGAGCCACGTACCAGTACCATCCGGGGTATCGTCGGGAGCGGCCATCCGGGAAAGATCCGGCGGGACGCCCCGGACCGGATGAATCAGGATCCGTGCGGATCCGGGCCGTCAGCGCGATCCGGCGGCTGGTTTTCGTCATTCTCCGGAACGCTATCCGATGGCGGCCTGTCAAGCACTCTGCGCAGGATGCTTGCCAGTTGATCGATCCGGTACGGCTTGGCCAGCAGCGGGGCATCGATGCCACGTCCGGGAGCGTCGGGCGTATCGATCACGCCGCGCGGATAGCCGGAGGTGTAGATCACGCGCAGCCCGGGGCGTCGGCGCCGGGCTTCGCGCGCCAGTGCCGGTCCGTCCAGTTCGCCGCGAATGACCACATCGGTGAAGAGCAGGTCGATCGGCTGGTCAGTGTCGATGCACGCGAGTGCGCGGGTTGCGTCGCCTGACTGCAGGACGCGATATCCGAGCCGGCGCAGGAAGGCCGCAGCGACCGAACGCACGTCATCATCGTCTTCGACGACCAGGATCGTCTCGTTGCCGCCAGTGAAGCCTGGCCGCGCCGACGTTGGCCGTTCGGCTGCTTCACCACTGCTGTCGACCGGCAGATAGAGCCGGATCGAGGTGCCGGCACCCGGCGTGCTGTCGACTTCGATATGGCCGCCGGACTGCTTGATGAACCCGTACACTAGACTCAGGCCGAGGCCGCTGCCCTTGCCGCTCTCCTTGGTCGTGAAGAATGGCTCGAAAGCGCGCGCAAGAATGTCGGGCGCCATGCCGGCGCCGGTGTCGGCCACGGTGATGCAGACGTATTGTCCGGCCGCCGGGTCGATTTCGCGCCGGGTCGTGATTCCGGTCGCGTCGGCGTGCGTGCCGGCCAGCGTCAGGCGCCCGCCATCGGGCATGGCGTCGCGCGCATTGACGGCCAGGTTGAGCAAAGCCGTATCGAGCATGCCGGGGTCGGCGTGGGCAGCAGGCAGATCGTCCTCGACCTCCAGGCGCACATCGATTTTTGCGCCCAGCGTGCGGCGCAGGATGTCGACCAGCGATTCGAGCAGCTGCGCCGTATCGATGGCGCGCGGCTGCAGCGCCTGGCGGCGCGAGAACGCGAGCAGCTTGCGCGTCAGGTCCGCGCCCCGGCCGGTGGCACGCAAGGCTGCCCTGGCCAGACGCGCGGCCAGCGCATTGTCGGCGACGTGTTCCTCGAGCATCTGCAGGTTGCCCGAGACGACCGTGAGCAGGTTGTTGAAATCGTGTGCGACGCCGCCCGTCAGCTGTCCCAGGGCTTCGAGGCGCTGAGACTGGAACAGGCGTACTTCGGCTGCCTCGCGTTGCACGGCGGCGCCAACAATATTGGCCAGCGCCTGCACGAAGTTTCCATCGTCGCGCGAGAAACTGTGCACGGCGCGCGATCCCGCCAGCAGCAGCCCGAGGATCTGGTCGTCCTCGCCGGGAATCGCGCACACAAGCGCATGCAGCGCAATTCCGTCGCGGCCCTGTTCGAGCAGGACCGGGTGCTCGAGCAGATGGGCACTGTCGGCGGTGGCCAGAAGCTGCAGCCGCGCGTGCAGACGCTGCAATTCGGGATCGGTGCTCGATCGCGACAGATCGGGGAGTGCCCGTTGCCAGGCGGCGGGCTCGCCGCCGGGCAGGGCGGGGAGATCGAAGCCGATCTGCGCCGCGATGCGCAAACGGGTGGCGGCTGCGTCGAGCCGTGCGCACACGGCCACGTCGATGCCCAGGTGTTCGGTGATCAGGGCGCAGGCCCGATGCTGGATGGCGATGAAGTCGGCCGTGCCCAGGGCCAGCCGTCCGAAGTCGGCAATTGCCGTGGCCTGACGCGCACGTATCTTCAGGTTCTTCGCCTGGAGTTCGCGATCGACGTTGCGCACGTGGGCACAGGTCCAGACGCGATCGCCGACGCTCAACGGGTTCAGGCTGATCTCGACGGCGAATTCATGGCCGTCACGGTGGCGCGCCGTCAGCGCCGCCTGCGACCCCATCGGCCGCGCGCGCGGCGCGGCATGAAAACGCTCCCGGTGCTGCACATGCGGTTCGCGGAAACGCTGCGGCATCAGCACCTCGATCGACTGTCCGGTGAGTTCCTCCGGTGCATAGCCGAACAGTTCCTGGCTGCGCGCGTTGGCAATCCGGATGACCCCGTTCGGGTCGACGAGCAGCATCGCATTGGACGCCGTATCGAACAGCTTTCGGTAGAGTTGCGGATCGTCGACGATTGCCGTGGCCGCCGCCGACACCGGGTCAGCGCGATCGGTCATGGATGTTCGGGCAGGGTGCGACGCGTGCCGCAAACAGATAGCCGACACCGCGGATCGACTTGATCAGCTGTGGATCGCCCGGGTCGATCTCGATCTTGCGCCGCAACCTTCCGACCTGTACGTCAATGGCCCGATCGTATGGGCCGGCCTCGCGGCGGTACAGCAGATCCATCAATTCGTCGCGCGTCAATGCGCGGTTCGGCTGCCGCACGAAGGTCGCCAGCAGATCGAATTCACCGGTGGTCAGCGCAGCATCGGTGCCGTCCGGACGCACCACCGAGCGGGCACCGAAGTCGATGCGCCAGCCATCGAATTCGAGGCACTCGACATCCTCTTCGACTCCGTCCGCCGTGTCCTGCGCTGACGGACTCTCGCGCGAAATCCGGCGCAGCACGCTGCGCACACGGGCGAGCAGTTCGCGCAGGTCGAACGGTTTGGCGATATAGTCGTCCGCACCCAGTTCGAGGCCGAGGATACGGTCGACGGCCGCATCGCGGCCCGTCACGATGATGATCCCGGGTACTTCGTCACGGGCCCGCAGTTCGCGTGCCAGCACCAGCCCGTCTTCGTTGGGCAGGCCCAGATCGAGCAGCACGAGATCGACGGCATGCTGTGCCAGGTGCTCGCGCATGTGTCTGCCGTCGGGAACTCCGTCGATCTGGAAGCCGTGCCTGCCGAGGTAGGTCAGCAGCAGTTCGCGGATGTCTTCATCATCGTCGACGACCAGGATCCGGCGGTTCATCGTGGTGCAGGCCTCAGCCGCATTCCCCCTGGTGTCCGCAGGCGGTGCAGAACATGCAGCCATCACGCCGGATATAGGCATGTGCGCCGCAGGCCGGACAGGCCTGGCCGGCGATCAGCGGGCTGCCGGTACTGTTGTCGCGGCGCTCCTGATCGGGCAGCGCCAACGCGCCCGCGCCGCCGATCGCGCGGCCTTCCGAATCGAGCAGGCCGAGCACCTTGAAGCGGTGCAGCAGCAGTGCCGCGATGTAGGCAACCGTGCTCGGCCATACCTGCTGGCGCGTCTCGCCCGGCACCTGGGCCCAGAACGAGCCGTTGAGTTCGCCGAAATTGAGCAGCTTGCGCAGCTTCAGGCCGATCCAGTTCACGTCGATCAGGTGCATGTCGATCGACAGCAGCCGGGTCAGGCCGTCGAGCGCGCGCGGATAGTCGCCAGCCAGCCAGATCGAATAGGGCCGGCGCGTGCCGTCGGGCAGCTGCAGTTCCTTGACGCCGATGACGAAGTCGTCGCCGGTGGCGGCATTGGCCACGTCTGCCGTCCATGACAGCGTGCCCAGCGGACCCGATTTCGGCTCCTTGCGGAACATCATCGCGTCGACCATCGGCGAGGGCTGTTCGTCGAGTACGTCGAACATCCCCAGTTCCTCGCAGCGATAGCGCACGATCTCGGCAAAACCGGCGACCAGGCCCGGCGTCCAGCGCACCTCGCCGTCGGGCGGGAAGGGCATCTGCAGCGGCTGCTCGTCACGCGTGCGGGCGAGCGCATCGAGTTTCATCTTCAGCCAGGCGCTGTCATTGGAACGCATGTCCATCGACAGCGCCTTGGCGATCGCGCCCAGTCCGCGCGGCTGCTCGTTGCCGTTGACCCAGGTCTCGAACGGCACGATCCGTCCGGTGCTGCCGTCGGCCTGCGGCCCGGTTTCTCCGGTCTGGCCGATGAAGATGCAGAACGACGCGCGCTTGTCCAGCGGCTCGACCATGTACGAAAAGGCGAGGTTGCCGCCGGGCAGCTTCGGCCGGCTCGGCCAGCGCAGCGACGACAGTGCCGGCTGCGGCACGCGCTCGATGCGCAGGCGCCGGTCCGACGCTTCGGGCGCCACCTGCAGATCCTGTGGTTGCTGCGCGTCGACCGATGGCGCCACGCTCAGCACCGAGCCGATCACGCTGTTCGGCCGGTAGGTGGTGATGCCTTTCAGGCCGGCACGCCAGGCCTCGAAATACAGTGTCTTGAATTCTTCGTACGGATAGTCTTCGGCAACGTTGACCGTCTTGCTGATCGCCGAATCGATGTAGGGCTGCACGGCCGCGCTCATGCGCATGTGGTCGAGCGCCGCGATCTGCATCGCCGAGACGAAGTAGTCGGGTAGCTCCTGCGTCTCGTGTCCGAGATGACGCCACATCCGGTAGGCGAAATCCTCGACCACGTATTCCTGGCGCGAGCCGTCGGGCATGCGTTTGCGCCGGGTGTAGGTCCATGAGAACGCGGGCTCGATGCCGCCCGAGGCGTTGCCGGCAAAGGCGATCGAGATCGTTCCGGTCGGCGCGATCGACAGCAGGTGTGAATTGCGGATGCCGTGTTCGCGGATGCGTGCCTTGAGTGCCTCGGGCAGGCGCGACGCGGCATGCGGCGGTGCCAGCCACTGGTCCGCATCGAACAGCGGGAAGGCACCACGCTCGATCGCCAGCTCTACCGATGCCTCATAGGCGACGTCGCGCATCGACTGCGCGATGTGCGCGGCGAAACCGCGCGCCTCATCCGTGTCGTAGCGCAGCTTGAGCATCGTCAGCGCATTGCCCAGCCCGGTGAACCCCAGGCCGATGCGGCGCTTGGCCTGCGCCTCGCGCTCCTGCGCCTCGAGCGGCCACAACGTCAGATCGAGCACGTTGTCCAGCGCGCGCACCGCGATCGCGACCGTGCGGCGGAAGCGCTCGAAGTCGAATACCGGTTTCTTGCCGAACGGATCGACCACGAAGCGGGTCAGATTCAGGCTGCCCAGGTCGCAGCAGCCGTACGGCGGCAGGAATTGCTCGCCGCACGGATTGCTGGCATCGATGTGCTCGCAGTACGACAGGTTGTTGTCGCGGTTGACGTGATCGATGAAGATCACGCCGGGCTCGGCATGATCGTAGGTCGAGGCCATGATCTGGTCCCACAGTTCGCGTGCCGCGATCCGTCGGTAGACCCATTTGCCCTCGCTGTTGCGCCCGAGATCGTTTTCCTCGAACGGCCGTGCGGTGTGCACGAGATCGAATTCGCCACCGGTCTCGACCGCCCGCATGAACAGGTCGGTGACCGCCACCGACATGTTGAAGTTGGACAGTGCGCCGTCGTTCTTCGCATGAATGAACTCTTCGATGTCCGGATGATCGACGCGCATCACGCCCATCTGTGCGCCGCGCCGCGCGCCGGCCGACTCCAGGGTCTCGCAGGACTTGTCGAAGACGCGCATGTACGACACCGGGCCCGAGGCGCGCGAGTGCGTGCCCTTGACAAGAGCGCCGCGCGGGCGGATTGCCGAAAAATCATAGCCGACGCCGCCACCGCGACGCATGGTCTCGGCCGCCTCCTGCAGTGCGGCATAGATGCCCGGTGTGCCGGCTGCGTCATACCCCCAGACCGCGTCGCCGATCGGCTGCACGAAACAGTTGATCAGGGTGGCGCGGATGTCGGTGCCGGCGGCCGAATTGATTCGTCCGGCCGGCACGAAGCCGTGCTCCATGGCCCAGAGAAATTCGCCTTCCCAGTGCTCGCGCAGTGCCTCGGTCTCGATCGAGGCCAGCGCACGCGCGACACGACGGCGGACGTCATGCGCCGTCGATTCATCGCCCTTCGCGTATTTCTCGCGCAGGACGTCGAGCGTTACTTCCTGCTCGGGCAGGGCGGCCAGGATGTCTTCGATTTTCATGCGCTGGGTTCTCGGTTCTTGCGGTACTCCACCGTCAGGCAAGGGGACGGGGGGGAGTGGAAAGTGATCCGGTGAGCCCGGAAAACAAGTGAATGACGGATGAAAAAAGAACGAAACGCCGTCGTGTGCGTGCAGGGGAGAGGGAGCGAAAGACGGCTTTTCCCGCCCGGCACCGGAGCGGGCGGAAGCGACGCATTCCACCCGCTGGGACCGTTCGCGCCGGGGCGGCCCATTTTACCCTCATGGGCTTTTCTGGCAACGACCGAACGGGCGGAAAACGGATTTCCGGTCCCGACGGATCGATACTTTTTTGCCTGGCTGCCGGGCCGGATGCCGGGGGGCCGATGCCGGCTGGCGCAATCGAGACTGCCCGGATTTGCCGGCATTCGTTTCGCCGGAGCCTGCCTCGCGCCTTTACGGCGTCTCACATCGGGCCATCCGCACGGCCGCCACCGGTTCCTCGATCCGCGCCAGTGCCCGCAGGGTGTGACATTCACCGTCGACGCACAACTGCCAGGGTGCGGTCCAGGGTGACACGCTCAGGGTCAGCTCCGGGTGCGGCCCGGCCGCCGGTGCATAGTGCCAGACGCCGTTGCGCAACCGGGCGCCGTCCGGTGGCTCCATGCCGGCGCCGCTGCCCTCGATCCTGGCTTCGACGAGCACCAGACCGGCTGGCGTGACCTGCCAGTCTTCTTCCCAACCGGTTTTCTCGATCGAATGCGTCCAGGCGAGCGTGAATGCCAGTGCCGGCACGAAAGCGCGCAGCATTCCTCCGGCGAACAGGCAGACGCCGATCGGCACGGGTTCAGGCGAACCCGGTCGCCGGTGGCCCGGCCGGCCGGCTGCGCCGGAAATGCACGACCAGCAAGGCCAGCGCCAGCGCGAAGCCGGCCTGATCACTGATCGGCACGGCGGCAATGAGCAGCATCGCGGCAACGGCGCCCAGCACGCGCTCCCACCACAGCAGGCCGATGCGCAGATAGCCGATGCTGGCCGCGCCCCACAGGCAGATGGCGAGCACCGCCTTGACCACCATGTAGGCGGTGTCGGCCAGGTTGCCGCCCTGCATCATCAGGGCCGGATCGTAGACGGCCATGAACGGCACGACGAAGCCGGCAATGGCGATGCGCATCGCCTGCACGCCGATCGCCAGTCCCGAGGCGCGCGCGATCGGCGAGGCGGCAAAGGCCGCCAGCGCCACCGGCGGCGTGAGGTCGGCCATGATGCCGAAATAGAAGACAAACATGTGCGAGACGATCAGCGGCACACCCATCTCGAGCAGGGCCGGGGCCGCCAGCGAACTCGTGATGATGTAGTTCGGGATCGTCGGGATGCCCATGCCGAGAACGAGGCAGGTGAGCATCGTCAGGATGAGCGAAAGCAGCAGGCTGTGCTCGCCCAGCCGGATGATGTAGCCGCCGAACGTCGTGGCGGCGCCGGTGAGCGTCATGACGCCGATGATGACGCCGACCAGCGCACAGGCGACGCCGACCGACAGCGCATTCTTCGCGCCTTCGGCCATGCCGTCGATGGCCTGGCGCAGGACCGCCCGGCCACCGTGGATGACCAGGTTGATCGCGACCAGTGCGGCGATGATCGCGAACACGGCGCTGATGCCGTATTTGAGAAAACTGGACGACAGCAGGCCGAGCCCGATCCAGAACACCGAGCGCAGCACGATGTTGGGCACGCGCAGGGCGATCGACATGCCGAAAATGAGGATGACCGTGGCCGCCAGTCCGACCGTGCCCGAGAACAGTGGCGTATAGCCGGCAAACAGCAGCCAGACGAGTGCCGCCAGCGGCAGGATCAGGTACCAGTGCTTGCGCAGCGCCGCCCAGGCGTCCGGACATTCCTCCTTGGGCAGGCCGAGCAGGTTCAGCCGGCCGGCTTCGAGGTGCACCATCCAGAAAGCCGTGCCGAAATAGAGGAAGGCCGGAATCAGCGCCGCCTTGACAATCTCGACGTAGGGCACACCGATCGTTTCGGCCATGATGAAGGCGACCGCGCCCATCACCGGCGGCATGATCTGCCCGCCCATGCTCGACGTCGCTTCGACGCCGCCGGCAAAGGCGGCACGGTAGCCGAAGCGCTTCATCAGCGGAATCGTGAATTGTCCGGTCGTCACGACGTTGGCCACGCCCGAGCCGTTGATCGTGCCCATCAGCCCGGAGGCCACGACCGACACCTTGCCGGGCCCGCCGCGGGTGTGACCGACGGTGCCCATCGAAAAGTCGGTGAACAGGCGGATCATCCCGGCCTGTTCGAGAAAGGTGCCGAACAGGATGAACAGGAAAATGTACGTCGACGAGACGTAGGTCGGAATGCCATAGACGCCCTCGGTGCCGAAGGCCATCTGGTTGATGACCTGGTCGAGGCCGAAGCCGCGGTGGGCGAACGCACCCGGCAAGTACTGTCCCCAGAGCGCGTACGTGAGAAAGAGGGCGCAGATCAGCGGCAGGGCGATGCCCATGATGCGCCGGGTCGCCTCGAAGACCAGTACCAGCGTGGCGATGCCTACGACGATATCGAGCTGCGTCAGCTCGCCCGAGCGCAGGATCAGCTCTTCTTCGAAGATCCAGTGATAGAAGCCGAGTGCAAACCCGACGATGCCGAGCAGCCAGCCCAGCGCCTTGACACGATCGTGGCGCTTTCCGAGTCCGGACAGCATCACGAAGGTGAGCAACATCAGGAAGCCGACGTGCAGCGAGCGCATCACCATGCTCGACAGTGGCGCGAAGGCGGCGGTGTAGACCTGATAGGCGGAAAACGCCACGCCGATCCAGTAGATCGCGCGGCGTTCCCCGGGACCGGCGCTCTCCGGGATGTGGAGATCGCCGATCGAGTCGCCCTGCGCGGCGGGCAGTGCTCCGGCCGCGCCGGGTTCAGCCATGCCCGTGCCCGTTCAAGGTGAAGTGCATGGCAGCGTGGTGCCCGTATGCATCCCGGTCACGGATTACTTCAGGACGCCTTTTTCCCGATAGTATTTTTCGGCACCCGGGTGCAGGGGAACAGGCATGCCGAGCACTGCCTTGTCAATGGAAATCTGTTTGGCCGCGGCGTGTGCCGACACCATCTGTCCGAGGTTCTCGAACAGTTCCTTCGTCATCTTGTAGGCGATGTCGTCGGAGACGCCTTCGTGCGAGACGAGGAAGTTGTTGATGGCCACGGCCGGGACGTCCGCACTCTGGCCTTCGTAGGTCCCCGCCGGGATGGTCGCTGCCTGGTAGGCCGGGTCACCCACCCTGGCCACGACTTCGGCGGGAATCGGCACGACGACGATCTTCACCGAACTGGCCAGATCGCGGATCGACGCGACCCCCAGGCCGGCCGATTGCAGCGTCGCGTCGAGCTGGCGGTTTTTCATCAACTCGACCGATTCGCCAAACGGCAGGTATTCGACCTTGCCGAAATCGTCATAGCTCATGCCGGCGCCGCGAAAGATTGCGCGTGCGTTCAGCTCGGTACCCGATTTCGGTGCTCCAACCGAGATGCGCTTGCCTTTCAGGTCGGCCAGCGTGCGCACGCCCGAATCGGCCAGCGCAACGATCTGCACATAGTTCGGATAGATCGCGGCGATCGCGCGCAGCTTCGCCAGCGGTTGCCGGAAGCCGACCTCCTCGACGCCTTTCCAGGCATCCGACAGCGAGTCACCGAGCGTGAAGGCAATCTCGCCGCGACCGGCCTGCAGCAGGTTGAGGTTCTCCACGGACGCCTTGGTCGCCTGGACCGACGATTTGGCTTCCGGGATGGTCTTCGCGTAGATCTGCGAGAGCGCCACACCCAGCGGGTAGTAGACCCCGCTGGTGCCACCGGTCAGGACGGTGATGAACTGTTGCTGGGCAAGGACGGTGCCGGTGGCGCCGAACGTCAATGCACAGGCGGCAGCAAGAATTCCGAATAGACGTCGCATGCTTCGTTCCCGGATGGAGGTGAGTCGGTGCAGTGCCTGCACTGCACCGGAAACAGACCGGCGACCATCGGAAGAGACAGAATGTGCGGCGGAATCCGCAGCGATGGTGCCGGTCAACTGGCCGGAAGATAACGCACGGACAGCACGCCGTCTATTTTTTTGATTGCACCGATAGCTTCGGCCGATATCGCACTGTCGACGTCGACAATCGTGTACGCCATGCCGCCGCGTGATTTGTTCAGCATGTTGTTGATGTTCAGATCGGCATGGGCCATCGCCGTGGAAATCTGCCCGAGCATGTTCGGCACGTTGGCATTGGCGATGACGATCCGGTAGGCCGATTCGCGCGGCGCGAAGGTGTCCGGGAAATTGACGGCATTGCGCACGTTGCCGTTTTCCAGGTAGTCACGCAACTGGTCGGCGACCATGCGTGCGCAGTTCTCCTCGGCCTCGCCGGTCGACGCCCCGAGGTGCGGCAGCGCGATGGCGCGTTCGTGCGCGTCGACCGCCTTGCCGGGGAAGTCGCAGACGTAGCGCAACAGCCGGCCGGCATCGAGCGCGGCCAGCACGGCAGCTTCGTCGACCACGCCTTCGCGCGAGAAGTTGAGCAGAACCGAACCTTCGCGGGCGTTTTGCAGGACGTCGGCGCTGATCAGTCCGCGTGTCGCATCGACCAGCGGGACGTGCAGTGTGACGAAGCGCGCCGCGCGCAGCGCTTCGCCGACGGAATAGGCCTTGCGCACCTGCGCCGGCAGGCTCCAGGCGGCATCAACGGTGATCTCCGGGTCGTAGCCGATCACGTCCATGCCGAGCCGGATGGCGGCGTCGGCCACCAGGCAGCCGATACGTCCCAGACCGATGATGGCGAGCGTCTGCCCGGCCAGCTCGAAGCCGGAGAACTGTTTCTTGTTCTGTTCGACGAGCTTGCCGATGTCGGGGCAGTCTGCTTCGATCGACCGCACGAAGCGCAGCGCTTCGGGCAGGTTGCGCGCGGCCAGCAGCATGCCGGCCAGCACCAGTTCCTTCACCGCGTTGGCGTTGGCGCCGGGCGCATTGAACACGGGCACACCGCGCGCGCTCATCTGTGCCACCGGGATGTTGTTGGTGCCGGCACCGGCGCGGGCAATCGCCCGGACCGTAGCCGGAATCGGCGTCGAATGCAGGTCGGCCGAGCGCAGCAGGATGGCGTGCGGCTCGGCGACTGCGCTGCCCACCTGGTAGGCCGGTGCCGGCAGGCGCGCCAGTCCGCTTTCGGCGATCTGGTTCAGGACCAGGATGCGGAAGGCCTCGGGGAAGGCATCGGGCAGGGCTGCAGACATCGTGCTCATCGTCTCAACCATGTTCCTTCTCGAATTCGCGCATCCAGTCGACCAGTGCGCGTACCCCCTCGATCGGCATTGCGTTGTAGATCGATGCACGCATGCCGCCGACCGAGCGGTGCCCCTTCAGTTGCAGCAGTCCGCGCTCCTTCGCCCCTTTCAGGAACGGCTCGTCGAGCGCGGCCTCGGGCAGGCGAAACGGCACGTTCATGCGCGAGCGGTCGGCCGGTTCCACCGGATTGGTATAGAACGGCGTCGAATCGAGGTAGTCGTACAGCAGCGCGGCCTTCTCGATGTTGCGCTGCTCGATGGCGGCGACGCCGCCCTGGCGCTGCAGCCACTGGAAGACCAGCCCGGCGACGTAGATCGCCCAGGTCGGCGGCGTGTTGAGCATCGAGTCGGCGTCGGCGTGCACCTGATAGTCGAGCATCGTCGGTGTCTCCACGCGGGCGCGCCCGATCAGGTCGCGACGCATGGTGACGATCGTCAGCCCGGCGGGGCCGATGTTCTTCTGGGCGCCGCCATACAGGATGGCGTGACTGGCGACATCCACCGGACGCGACAGGAAGTTCGAGGAAATGTCGGCAACCAGCGGTACGTCGCCACTGTCCGGCGTGAAGCCGAACTCGACGCCGCCGATCGTCTCGTTGGCGCAGTAGTGCAGGTACGAGGCGCCGTCGAACTCCTTCCACGAAGACTGTGCCGGCACATAGGTGAACTTGCGGTCTTCGGCCGAAGCGACGACATCGACTTCGCCGAAACGGCGTGCTTCCTTGATGGCCTTCTTCGACCACTCGCCGGTATTGACGTAGGCACCGTAGCCGTTCTGGCCCAGCAGGTTCAGCGGCACCATCGCGAACTGCAGCGTGGCACCACCCTGCAGGAAGAGCACGGCATGCGAATCGGGAATGCCCATCAGCGTGCGCAGATCCTGTTCGGCACGCTCGTGGATGCTCATGTACTCCTTGCCGCGATGACTCATTTCCATCACCGACTGGCCGCTGCCGTTCCAGTCGGACATCTCGGCGGCGGCCTGAGCGAGTACTTCTTCGGGCAGGACGGCCGGCCCGGCACTGAAGTTGAACACCTTGCGCATGGTTCTCCCCGGTGAAAGGGCGGATTCTAGCGCGTCGCTTGCGCCGGTGAATCCGGAGTATCTTCGGCGGATGGATATCGAAGCAGCCGAACCCGGCGCCGCAGGCGCGGGTCTGTCGATCGAGGCGCTGCGCCGGTGGCTGCAGGCGACCACCGGTGCGGCGGTCGAACTCATCGAAACGCACATCTCCTGGGTACTGCTGGGGAATACCCACGTCTGGAAAGTGAAGAAGCCGGTGCGCACCGGCTTTCTCGATTTCACGCACATGCAGACGCGGCGCGCCTGCTGCGAGGAAGAAGTCCGCCTGAACCGGCGCATGGCGCCCGAACTGTATCTCGGCGTCGTTGCCATTGTCGGCAGTGCACGGTGCCCGCGGATCGCCGGAGAGCCCTGCGAGCCGCTGCCAATCGGTGACGGTGACGCCGCTGACGCGCGTGATGCGACTGACGACGTGCCTGGGCCGGTGATCGATCATGCCGTTCTGATGCGGCGCTTCGCTTGCGGTGCGCTGTTTTCCGAGCGCCTGGCCGCCGGCGCGCTCGACGCCGCAACCGTCGGCCGGTTTGCCCGGCGCCTGGCGGCGTTCCAGCGCGAGGCGGCACGCATCGATGCGACGATGCCCTGGGGCACGGCAGAGCGGATCCGGGCCGACACTGCGCTCGCCCTGCGTGGAGTCGCCGCGGCGGCGCCGACAGCAGCTCCGTGGGTCGACGCGCTGCGTACGCATTTCGACGCATGGGAAGAGCGGCTTGCGCCGACGTTCGACGAGCGCAGACGGCAGGGTCTGGTGCGGGAAGGGCACGGCGACCTGCATCTGGCCAATGTGGTCGTGCTGGAGAGTCAGGTCACCGCCTTCGATTGCATCGAGTTCGACCCCGGGTTGCGCTGGATCGACGTGCAGAACGATGCCGCCTTCCTGGCGATGGATCTGCTCGCGCACGGGCGTGCGGATCTCGCCTGGGGTTTCATCGACGACTGGCTGGCTGCCCTTGGCGACTACGAAGGCGTGGCGGTGCTGCGCTATTACCTGACGTATCGCGCGGTCGTGCGCGAACTGGTGGCCGCGCTCGGTCGCGCGTCTGCCGCGGGCGCGGTCGGCGTCGCCGGTGAGCCAGGCCGTGGTACTGCCGTCACTACCGTCGATGCGTCTGCTGCGGCGCCGGCGCCGGCACACGGCGAAAGCGGATCATCGGCTCCGGATCCGGCATCGGCGCCACCCGCAGCGCTTGCGGCGAACCAGCGACCGGATTATGCGCAGCTCGTCGATGCGTTGCTCGAGCCGGTTCGGCCGCGTCTGCTGATCACACATGGCGTATCGGGCTCGGGCAAGAGTCACGTCGCGCGGGCGCTGCTCGGGCATGCCGGCGCGATCCGGCTGCGCTCCGACATTGAACGCAAGCGTCTGCAGGGGCTGGACGCGCTGGCCCGGTCGCAGTCTGCGCCGGGCGAGGGTCTGTATGCCGGTACCGTCACGACACAGGTCTACGAGCGCCTGCTTGCACTGGCGGCACTGGCGCTCGATGCCGGCTGGCCGGTGATCGTCGATGCGACTTTCCTGCGCGCTGCCGATCGCGACCGCTTCCGCCGGCTGGCGCATGAAAAGGAGGTGCCCTTCGCCATTCTCGATTGCCGCGCCGACGAGCCGGTGTTGCGCGAGCGCGTGCAGGCGCGGCTGGACGCCGGTCTCGATCCGTCCGAAGCTGATCTGGCCGTGCTGGAGCGGCAACTGGCACAGCGTGAGGTGCTGCGCGGGGACGAACCGGCGCATGCACTCGTCGTCGATACGACGCACGGGCCGCTCGACGCTGCGGCCATTGCCCGGGCCTGGCGATGAGGGCGATCTTCAGGCGGCCGGCAGCGAAAGAATGACGCGCAGACCGCCCGGAGGCGATTCGAACAGCTGGACGTCGCCGCCGTAGGCAAGGGCCAGATCGCGCGCGATCGACAGGCCCAGCCCGGAGCCGGGTACGCGTTCGTCCATGCGTACGCCGCGTTGCAATACCTGTTCACGCTGGGCGGCGCTCAGCCCCGGACCATCGTCATCGATGACGATGGTGAGCATGTCTGCACCCTGCGGCGACAGGGTGATCCGCAGCGTGCCGCGGGCCCAGTGAAAGGCGTTGTCGAGCAGATTGCCGAGCATTTCCTGCAGGTCCTGCGGCTCGCCCCGGAAAGCGTACCCGGCGACCATGCCGGACTGATGTACCTGCAGGTTCCGGTCGGCGTGCAGTCGGGCCAGGGTACGCAGCAGCGCCGCGACGACCGGTGCGACTTCGGTGCGTTGCCCCGGCCGGCGATGGACGGCAGCGGCACGTGCCCTGGCCAGATGATGCTCGACCTGTTCACGTGCCAGGCCGGTCTGTTCGGCGACAAGGCGGCCCAGCGGCGAATCGTCGGTGCGCGCAGCATTGGCGAGCACGGACAGGGGTGTCTTCAGTGCATGGGCCAGGTTGCCGGCCTGGGTGCGCGCACGTTCGATGATTTCGTCGCTGCCTTGCAGCACCGCGTTGAACTCGTCGACCAGCGGCTGTATCTCCGATGGAAAGACACCTTCGATGCGTGCCGACCTGCCGGCGCGGACTTCCTGCAGGCGCGCACGCAGGAAGGCGAGCGGGCGCAACCCGGTCAGGACCTGCATGATTGCGGCCGCTGTCAGACCGAGCGCCAGCAGCCCGAGCGACAGTGCCAGCATCCGGCGAAACCGGGTCAGCGGCTCTTCGAGCGCGTGTTCGTCGATGGCGACGATCATGCGCCAGGCGTCGTTGCCTTCCGGCGTGGTCACGATGCGTACCGAGGCCAGCAGGCGATCGTCGCGTGGTCCGGCGATCGACTTCGCAGACGCCGTTCGTGCAGCGTCTCCGGCCGTGTCCGTGAGCGGCGTCGGCGGCACATCGAGTTGCTCGTCCCAGAGCGAACGGGAGCGAAAGACGGCTGTTACCGGATCCTTGCCGGGTTCCAGTCGGTCGATCTGCCAGTACAGGCCGGAGAACGGCAACTGCAGGCGCGGGTCGGCCGGCCCGGAGGTGATGGTGGCGCGGCCTTCTTCGTCGACGGTGAACGCCGCCACCAGTTCATTCATGTGCAGGGCCAGTTCGTTTTCCAGTTGTCGTTGCAGATGAGCCCGGAAGAGATCCGAGAGCAGCCACCCGGCGGCCAGTACGGACAGGAAGATCCATATGAGCGTGCCGGCGAGCAGCCGTGCGCGCAGCGAGTGCCGCCAGTGGCCCGGGGCCGCTCTCATCCGGCAGCGTCCCGCATCCGGTAGCCGAGCCCGCGCACGGTTTCGATGGCTCCGGGTGGCAGCTTCCGGCGCAGGCGCGCAATGAAGACGTCGATCGTATTGGAGTCGCGATCGCGGTCTTCGGCGTAGACGTGATCGATCAGCTGCGAGCGTGACACGACTGCGCCGGCCTGCTGCATCAGGACGGCCAGTACGCGGTATTCGTGTGCGGTCAGATCGACCGGCTGATCGTCTACGCTGACGCGGGCCTGGCGCGTATCCAGCACGATGTCGCCACAACGCCATTGCGCACTGGCGTGCGGGCTGCTGCGCCGTACCAGGGCGCGCACGCGGGCCAGCAGTTCCTCCGGATGGAAGGGCTTGGTCAGGTAATCGTCGGCACCGGCATCGATGCCCTCGACTTTCTCGTGCCAGTGGTCGCGCGCCGTGAGAATGAGCACCGGCATGTTGCGCTGTGCGGCGCGCCACCGGCGCAGGACGCTGAGGCCGTCGAGCCCCGGCAGGCCGAGATCGAGCACGACGGCGTCGTAGTCCTCGACCTCGCCCTTGAAATGGGCATCTGCCCCGTCAGCGGCCGTGTCGACGGCGTAGCCCTCGCGGCCGAGCGCAGCCACCAGTTGGTCTGCCAGTGCCGGATGATCTTCGACGACCAGCACGCGCATCAATTTGTCCTGCGTTCGATGTTGCGCCCCTTCAGCTTGAGCACGGCTCCGGTACGGGCATCGATTTTCAGTTTGACGATCGCGCCCGATGGCTGCAGGAGCTTGATTTCGTAGACATACACGCCGTCGTCCCGCTCGAACTCGATCTTGACCGGCTCGCCCGGAAAATCACGTGCCACGTCGTCGAGCACCTGGCGCAGCGGCCGCACTTCGCCAGCCAGCAGCGCATGCCGTGCTTCGTCGTGATCGTCCTTCCGCCCTTCGTCGCGGGCTGCAACCGCTGACGGCACGGGTGCGAGCGAGACGAGCGCGAGACTTGCCGCGCCGATCGCCAGGATCCGGCGCCGCCGCGCCATCGTGTCGCAGTCCGTCGTTTGCAGCCGGCCGGGCTCCGCCGTACCCGATACCTGCCGGTTCGTCGATCGCATGCTCATCATCGGCCTCCGTGCACGTGCGGGATCTGCATGTTCCCTGCCTGTTGCCGTTTCTTGTACCGGATGCTGCATGAACGACGGATGAACGGACCGTTCAGCAATGGTTCACGGCGACCCGCGAACAATGGCTCCATGCCCGGCAACGTGTCGGTGCAATGAACCGCAAGGAGTCATCATCATGCAAGCCGTTTCCCGGGGTGCTCCCCGGTTCGCACTGCTGGCACTGGCCACCGCGCTTGCCGCAGCGCCGGTGCTGGCGCTGGCCAGCGACGATTGCGATGTGCCCATCGAGCGCTGGCAGTCCCGCGACGCCGTGCGGCAGATGGCGGCCGCCAGGGACTGGCAGATCGAACGCCTGAAAATCGACGACGGCTGTTACGAGATTCGTGGCCGGGACGGGAGTGGACGTTCGTTCAAGGCAAAACTGGATCCGGAAACCCTGCGGATCGTCAAGATGAAGCGCCGCGCTCACACCCGCGAGCACAAGCGCGATCGGCAGGAGTCCGGCAGCCGCGGGTCTGACTCCGCCCGGCGTTGGCCGGATTCCCGGTCATGGGAGCAGGGTCAGGACCCGGACCGGCCTGAACGAGTCAGGCAGGCGCGCGATGTGGCACCGGCCGCTCCCGCCTCCGGCGCCACGACGCCGCTCACGCCGGGGACCGCGCCGCGCGGCCGGATCGACTGAAGGGGATATGGGCATGTCCAGATCCATGATCGCTCCGCTGCTGGCCACATCCGCGCTCACGCTTCCGCTGCTGGCGCACGGCAGTACGGTAACGCTGTCCACGACGCTGAAGAACTACGGGGGAAACGGGGCGTACCTGGCCATCTATCTCGCCGATCCGAAAGGAGCTTATGCCGGGACTTTGTGGGTCGCCGGTGGCAAGGCCAAGTACTACCGGCACCTCGCCGCCTGGAATCGCCTGTCGGCTGGTGACGGCAGGCGCCTCGACGGCGTGACCGGTGCCAGCGTCGGGGAGGGCCGTACGCTGAAGGTGACGGCCGACCTGGCTGACGCGCTCATCGATGCCGGCTACGAGATCCGTATCGATGTCGCCGTCGAGGACATGCGCGACAGCCCCGCCGAGATCCGCGTGCCGCTCGCGAGGGCAGAGGCCGGCAAGGCGCAGGCGGGCAGGCAGTACGTCCGTTCCTTCAGCTATCAGATCGAGTGAAGGAGCGGTGGCCATGATGTCCTGGCGTCTCGTGCATCGCTGGCTGGGTCTGGTAGCAGGAATCCTGGCGTCGATACTGGCGGTGACCGGCCTGCTGCTGGCGCTCGACCCGGTGCGCGATGCCTGGAACGCTGCGCGTGCTCCGGCCGATCTGCCGGTGTCGATATTGGTGCAGCGCGTTGTCGAAGCGGTTCCGGGCGTCGACGAAATCCGGCGTCTGCCGTCCGGCGAGATCGTCGTCTACGCTTTTGTCGACGATCAGGCACGCGCGCTGCGCGTCGATCCGGTGGATGGCCATGTGCTCGGCGAGCACCGGGTCACGGAGTTTTCGCGTTCGGTGAAGAACCTGCACCGCTCGTTCCTGCTCGGGGACAGCGGTCGTCTGGCCGCTGCCGGCGTTGCGGCGGCGCTGTTCATGCTGTCGGTGAGCGGACTCGTGCTGTTCGTGCGCCGGATGGGCGGCTGGCGCCACCTGGGGACACCGGTGCGCGGTTCGCGTCTCCAGCGCCTGCACGTGTCGAGCGCGCGCGCCGTGGTTGCGGTTTTGTTCGTGACGTCGATGACCGCGCTGTACATGAGTGCGATCACCTTTGAACTGCTGGCGGCCGATACGGCTTCCGATCCGGATGTCGTCTCCGTTGCCGGACCTGGTCCGGATGCGCCGGTGACCCGCATGCCGTTGCTGCAGGCGCTGCGGGTGAACGATTTGCGCCGGATCAACCTGCCCTATGACGATGATCCGGCGGATACCTGGCGCGTGACGATGGCCGACGGTCGCGCCTGGATCGATCGACGTAGTGGAGAGACCCTTGCGCGCGAGCCGGCGCCGGCATCGCAGCGAATCGGGGACTGGGTCCGGATGCTGCACACCGGCGAGGGTGCCTGGATCTGGGCTGTGGTGCTCGCCCTGGCTGCGGCGGCCGTCCCGCTTTTCTGGGCGACTGGACTGATCCTCTGGTGGCAGGCACGGCGGCGTACGCCGAAACTGGCGAACCAGAGCGCCCTGCGCGACGCTGATATCCTGATTTTCGTGGCCAGTGAAAACGGCAGCACCCGGGAGTTTGCCCGGGCGTTGCATGAGGCGTTCGCGCGCAGCGGACATCGGGTGCATGCCGCGAGTCTGGAGCATTTCCAGGTCGGGCCGGGCGCTCGTCATGTCTTTTTACTGGCGGCCACCTACGGCGACGGCCAGGCGCCGGCACACGCGACGCACGCGCTTGAACGTATTGCCAGACACCCGGCTGGCGATGTTTCGGTCACCGTTCTGGGCTTTGGCGACCGACAGTTCCCGGCGTTTTGCGCGTACGCCGAAGCGCTCGAGCGCGTGGTGCGGGAAAAAGGCTGGCCGCAGTTGTTGCCGCTCGAACGCATTCATCAGCAGTCGCCACAGCAGTTTGCACGCTGGGGCAATGCATTGGCGCAGAGACTCGATGAGCCGCTGACACTTGATTACAGGCCGCGCGTGCCGCCGACGAGATCACTGCGACTGCGCTCGCGGCAGGACTATCCGGGCGTGCCGGTCGCCATCCTGCGTTTTGATCTGCCGGTGACAAGCTGGCGCGAACGCTGGATCGGGCATGGTCCCGGTCGTTTCGCCGCCGGTGACCTGGTCGGAATCGTGCCCCCGGGGTCCACCGTGCCGCGCCTGTACTCGCTGGCCTCTGGTTCGGACGACGGCTTCCTCGAGATTTGCGTGCGCCGACTCGAAGGGGGACTTTGCTCGACTCATCTTCATGCACTGCAACCGGGCGACACGGTACGCGCCTTCATCCGCGTGAATCCGTCGTTCACGCTGCGCGAGTCGCGCAACCCGGTGCTACTGATCGGAGCCGGCACCGGAGTGGCGCCGCTGGCCGGTTTCATCCGCCGTAACGTGCGCCACGCACCGATGCATCTGTATTTTGGTGCGCGTGATCCGGCGCGCGACTTCTATTTCCGGCCCGAACTCGAGCGCTGGCTCGGTGACGGGCGTCTGGCAAGCCTGAAAACCGCTTTCTCACGCATTCGCGGCGGCGGATACGTCCAGGACGAACTGCGCCGGGATGCGGCGCGGGTGCGCGACCTGATCGCCGGCGGTGCCATCGTGCGCGTGTGTGGCAGCCGGCCGATGGCCGGCGCCGTGGCCGAGGCATTCGACGCCATCCTGGCGGCACTCGGCCTGAGCGTACGGCAACTCAAGAGGGAAGGGCGGTATGCAGAAGATGTTTTCTGACGCCATGGAATGCACGCGAACGGATGACCGCTGCCGATTGGTGCGCGCACGGCTGAACGGCCCGACGATGGGTACACGCTGGTCGGTTTCCTGCGATGTCGATCCGCAAGGCGACGTGCAGGCGCTCGAGCGTTCGCTGGCGGCGGCGGTCGAGCGTGTTGACCGGCAGATGTCTCCATGGAAGGCGGACAGCGATCTGTCACGCCTGAACCGGGCGGCCGGGAATCAGTGGATCGATCTGCCGGAGGAGATGGTCGCGGTCCTGGAGCGCGCACTCGAAGTCTCGCGTCGGAGCGGCGGGGCTTTCGATCCCGGTGTCGGTGCTCTCGTCAATGCCTGGGGTTTCGGCGCCGTCCGTGACGTTCCCGACCCGGTTGCCATCCGGGCAGTTGCATCCATGCCCGGGCGGGCTGCGCACGAAGTGCTCGAACTGGATGCGAAGGCGGGACGAGTGCGTAAGCACGCGCCGATCGTGCTCGATCTTTGTGCCATCGCCAAGGGCTACGGCGTCGACCGGATGGCAGCGGTAGTCCGTGACTATGGCATCGAGCATGCGCTGGTCGCGCTCGACGGCGAACTCAGGGCCTGCGGCACGCAGGCCAGCGGAGAGGGCTGGGCCGTGGCACTCGAAAGCCCGCGATTCGGCGTTCGCGCCGCACACGGCGTCATCGAACTGGCCGATCTCGCGGTGGTCACCTCGGGCGACTACCGGCGCTCGGTGCACGTGGGCGCCGTCCGCCTGTCGCACACGATGGACGCACGCCGGGCAGCACCCGTTCACAATGATCTGGCTTCGGTGACGGTGCTCGCGCCCGATTGCATGAGTGCCGATGCCTGGGCCACTGCACTGCTGGTCGCGGGTGCGGTCGACGGTCCCGCGCTTGCGCAGCGCATGGGTCTGGAAGCGCTTTTTCTTCTTCGCCGCGCCGATACCCTGGTTGAAATCGGGCTGGGCCGGTTCGGCATGAAGACCTGAACCACGACGCCGTGCTACGGCCGCTCCCGGCGCAACCACGCGTACAGCGACGGCAACAGATACGGCAGGACCGGCACCAGGCCGAGGGCACCGCGGCTCATGCGTGCTGCCGTGGCTGGTCGCCGCATGGCAACCAGAGCCAGGGCACCGGCAACCAGCGCTGTCCTGATCCAGTGTCGCCGCAGCGAAAGCCCGACTTCGTGCACGGTGTCTGCGGCTTCGAACGCCGGCGCCAGCGCGGTCGCGTGCGCGGCCACACGCGCGCGCAGGATCGAAGAGCGCTGCAGCAGCCTCTGCTGGCGGTATCGGGTGCGTCGATGCATGGCGAGGTGTCGAGCGCCTGGTCAGGGACGCAGGGCATCGTGATCGCGGCGCAGTTCTTCGCGCGTGGCCGCAAGCAGTGCCAGGCCCGAGCGCAACCGGTGCCAGGCGAGCCAGGCGAAGAAGAGTCCGACGAGGCAGAACAGCGCGGCGGAAATGCCAAGGGCAAGCACCGGATGCGTCGACCACAGCAGCACGGTGATCAGCAGGGCGAAGAAGGCCAGCCCGAAGCTGATGAGCATGACCGCCGCCAGTGCGCTTGCCGCGATGCCGATCAGACGTGCGGCATCATCGCGCGCTTCCAGCGTTGCCAGTTCGAGCCGGACCTGAAGCAGCTCGAGTACGTCGGCAAGCAGCGTTCGCGTGCGTGCCGCGAACCCGCGGGACCCGGCGGAGATCACCAGCGGTACCGCACGCGGTCGGCCGCGGCGCGCCTGCGACCGCGGCCGGGTACGACGGGGCCGGCACAGGGGTGCGTGCCTTCTCGCCGGCAGCCGCTCATGGAGCCACTCGCATTCCCCGTCCGCGTATCAGCGGCGGTTGAGCAGGACACCCACCAGGACGCCGACCGCCGCCGCGATGCCCAGCGCGGACCAGGGATTTTCGCGCACGTACTCGTCGGTCGCGGAAACGGCCCGATGGGCGCTCGCACGGGCGCTTTCCTCGGCGTCGGACAGGCGGGCCCGTGCCGCACGCAGATTTTCCCGGATGCGCGTGCGGACCTCTTCGACGGCTGCTCCCGTTTCCTTGGCGGTAGCGCCGATCAGGTCTTCAGCATCTGCCATGATGCGCTGCAGGTCCTCCAGCAACTCCTCACGGCTGTCCGCGCTGGTGGCAGCAGCGGATTTTCGTTTGGTGGCCATCTGATTTCTCCCGTGGTTCGTCAAGGGTGGAAAAAAGGACAGCATGCCGCGGAACACGTGATGAGGTCGGTTCCGTCCGGAGGGCACACCGGACTCGTCCGCACACGCTGCGCAACCGGACGCCCCCCGGCACTGCAACGACGTCATCCCTCACGGCAACGAATGCATTGCATCATAGCAGCCGGCCTCCCGGGACACAGGCGGGACGCAGGCTGCACGCGGGTCCCTGCCGTGATGAATGCCGGATGAACGCGCTGTTCAGCCCCGGTTCATGGAGCGGTTCCGATAATGGCCTCATGCCCGGCGCGGTGCCGGTGCAACGCATCTGGAGAGTCATCATCATGTCCATCATCCCTGCCACTACCCGCCGTGTCGTGCTGGCCGCCTGCGTCGGTACTGCGTTTACCCTTGGTATCGCGCGGGCACAGACCAGCCCGCCGGCATCGGCGCCGGCAACGCCCGCCGCTGCGACCGGCCCCGCCATGACCGGCGCACCCGCCCCGGCTGCACCGCGACTGAACATCCGTGACATCTACGATCGCGTGGAAGCGGCTGGTTACGTCGACATCCGCGAGATCGAATTCGAGCGGGATCGTTCCGGCGGGCATTACGAAGTGAAGGCACGCAACGCGGGGGGCGAACGGGTGAAACTGTATGTCGATGCCGCTACCGGCGCGATCGAGCGCGAGCGCAGGCACGACTGAACGTGTGAAGCAATCATCCCTGCCCGGGACCCTGGTGGCTGGTATGCACCAACCATTGACGCCTGCATCGGGCGAAGAGGTTTGGCGGCCGTCCCGCTCCGCCCGGATGGCGGCTAGTCTGGTGCAATATGCCCGTTCCTGCATCGATCGAGGGATCAGATCATGAAATACAGCTTCAAAGGCGACGTCGCCCTGGTTACCGGCGCTGGCTCCGGCATCGGTGAGGTCACTGCCATGCTGCTGGCGGCCAATGGCCTGAAAGTGGTTGCGTCCGACCTGCAGCAGGAGCCGGTCGATCGTGTCGTTGGCGCCATCGTGGCCGCCGGTGGCCAGGCAGTGGCACACGCCGGTGACGTGTCCCGGCCGGAGACGGCCGAATCCGCCGTCGCCTGCGCTGTCGGGCATTACGGAGCGCTGCACTTCGCGTTCAACAACGCCGGCATTGGCGGCACGCTGCAGCCCGCCGGCGAACTGTCCCCGGACGACTGGCGGCGCGTGATCGACATCAATCTGAGTGGCGTGCAATACGGGCTGCGCTTCCAGATTCCGGCGATGCTCGCCGCCGGCGGCGGCGCCATCGTCAACATGTCGTCGATTCTGGGGCTGGTCGGCAATCCGTCCGCGCCGGCCTATGTCGCCGCCAAGCATGGCGTCACCGGGCTCACGCGTTCGGCGGCGCTGGCCTATTCCGCCCGTGGGATCCGGATCAACTCGATCCACCCCGGTTACGTGCAGACACCGATCCTCGATGCGCTCGATGCACCGACGCTGGAGGCACTGGTCGGCCAGCATGCCATCGGCCGCCTGGGTCGACCCGAAGAAATCGCGCATGCCGTCGCCTTCCTGCTGTCGGAAGGCGCGAGCTTCATGACCGGCAGTGCGCTGGTCGCGGACGGGGGCTATACGGCAGCGTGAGCGGGCCGGTGGTGGTTGCGGTGCAACCGGTGGCGGCCTTATCGTTCATTCGTACAGACGAAGAACGGCGAGGCACACGATGTCCGGAGAGAGCGAAGCGCAGGGTGACGCACGCGGATCGACGGCGCTGGTTCTGCAGGGGGGTGGAGCGCTGGGCGCCTACCAGGCAGGTGCGGTCGAGGCGCTCGGCGCCACGCCACGACAACTGGACTGGGTCGCCGGCATTTCCATCGGTGCCATCAATGCAGCGCTGATTGCCGGCAACCCACCCGAAAAACGGATCTCGCATCTGCGCGCCTTCTGGGAACTCGTGAGCCTGCGCCTGCCCTGGCATCCGGCACGTGACGCCCCCGAACCGCTGCGCATCTGGTGGGACAGCGCGATGGCCTGGTGGGGGTCGACCGGTGGTGTTCCCGGGTTCTTTCATCCGCGCCCCGTCTGGAACTGGTGGCCACAGCCGCCGGCGAGCCTCTATGACACCAGCCCGCTGCGACAGACCCTGCTGGAAATGGTCGACTTCGATTACCTCAACGACGGACCGATACGTTTTTCGGTCGGGGCCGTCGATGTGCAAAGCGGCAACTTCACCTATTTCGACAATCGCATCGAGCGGATCGGTCCGGAACACGTGATGGCCAGTGGGGCGCTGCCGCCGGGCTTCGGCGCCGTGCGGATCGGCGAGCGCTGGTACTGGGACGGCGGCATGGTCTCCAACACGCCGCTGGCGTACGTCATGGATCATCTTGCGCACGATCGCGATGCGGTCGTGACAATCTTCCAGATCGATCTGTTCAACGCGCGCGGGAAACTGCCGGACAATCTTGGCGACACCCAGGAGCGCATGAAGGACATCCAGTATTCCAGCCGGACGCGCTTCGTCAGTGATCTCGTGCACGAGCGCCATGGCCTGCACCAGCGACTGCACCGGATGGCTGCGTTATTGCCCGTGCGCACCCGCAACAGCCCGCAGGTGCGGGAGCTGCTGGCCGACACCCAGGATCCGGCCATCGATCTGGTGCACGTCATTCACCGCCGCAAGCCGTTCGAGACGCTGACCAAGGACTACGAGTTCTCGCATCTGTCGATGGACGAGCACTGGAAGGCGGGGCGCGCCGACATGGATGCGTCGCTGGCGCTGCTGCGGCGGCAGAAGCCGCTGCAGCCGGGCGAGTTCCGGGTGCTGGACCATCAGCCGGACCGGTCGATGGCACGTCGGCCATCTGTCCGTAAACCCGTTTTTACGGGAAATTCTTCCGATGAAGACGACTCTCGAACTGCCCGATGATCTGATCCGGCGTATTCGCATTCGCGCGGCCGCACGCGATCAGAAACTGAAGGATGCAATTGCGCAGCTACTCGAGATCGGTCTGGCACATGCGCCAGATGCAGAACCGCCAACGTGCCCGCCGAAACCCGTGAAGCTCGATCGGCACGAGCCCTTGAGCATCGACGACATCGAGGCGGCAATCGCCGCCGGGCGCGACTGAACGGCGCGAAATCGTGTTTGTCGTCGACACGAACATCCTGGCCTATCTGCTCATCGAGGGCGATCGCACTCGCGATGCGCAAGCACTTTATGCTCTTGATCCGGAGTGGAAGAGCGAAGCGTTTCTGCTGATCGAGTTTTCCAATATTCTCGCCACCTGTGAGCGCCGCAAGAATCTCGCTCACAGTCAGGCCGAGTCCTTGCTCGGTACTGCGGAATCACTGTTGCGGGGCCTGGTCGCGCTGCCGCATCGCGTAGCGCTCGAGCATGCCCGCCGCTTCGGCGTATCGGCTTACGATGCCCGGTTTCTCGCGGTAGCCGAACAACTGTCCTCTCCGCTGGTCACGGAAGATGCACGCCTGCGCAAAGCGGCGCCTTCGTTGACCCGGT
>JACDJC010000985.1_pt1 | contig 28106 bp, 26 predicted proteins | sample 7454191 | NCBI WGS metagenome assembly JACDJC01 (sample SAMN14253291, study PRJNA609438) | sludge metagenome | isolation source: sludge after 25d culture with pyrite and EDTA | collected 2018-12-20 | reverse complement strand
TTAAGATGTTATTTTTTAAGGAGGGAGGGTTGAAAACAAAAAAATAGTGAGTATATTTGTTACTCATTTCTTAAAATCAGCCTTGTTGGTTATGTGACTGACGGGGCGGAGCTGTAAAGCGAAGCCAGTGATTTATTTTTTCGGTAAATATAAAGTGCACAAAATCAACATAATAGAAAACTTGTCAAAATTTGGCACTCCTTGTTTCGCCTGCCACATTTCACCCCTATTTTCATGGCCTAAACAAGGTCATTTTTTATGCTTGGTACCCTGATTACATCCAAAACGAGGATAAAGCTGCTGGTGAAGTTCTTCCTGAACGCTTCTACCACTTCCTACCTGCGTGACCTTGAATCAGAGTTTGGTGAATCAACCAACGGCATTCGCATTGAATTGAACCGTTTTGAGACAGCAGGCCTGCTCCAAAGTCATTTTAGAGGGAACAAGCGCATTTACAAAGCCAATGCTAATCATCCGTTGTTTAACGACATCCATAGCCTACTATTAAAATACACCGGCATAGACCAGATCATAACGCAGGTGCTTACCCAACTGGGCGGCCTGGAACAAGCGTGGCTTGTGGGGGATTTTGCGAGGGGGAGGGATGGGGATGTGATTAATTTGTTGTTGAAAGGAAAAGACATTAATCTTGAGATTTTACAAAAGTATATTTCAAAGGCTGAAGTGATTATTGAGCGGAAGGTAAGCTATGTGATTTTTGGCAATGAGCCGCTCGAAAAGATAAAAATGCAGTATCCTGAAAGGTTGTTGTTGTTTGATGTTTAGCGTATGAGCCGCCTTATCCTTTAAACACATAAGTTGTTTCACTTAAATAAAATGTAATGAAAGGCATAATCCTCGCCGGAGGCGCCGGTACACGGTTACATCCCATTACAAAAGTTGTTTCCAAGCAACTGCTGCCCATTTATGACAAGCCGATGATATATTACCCCCTTTCGGTACTAATGCTGGCAGGGATAAGAGAAATTTTAATTATTTCAACACCGTACGATCTGCCTAATTTTGAAAAACTCTTTGGTGATGGTAGTAAATTGGATGTAAAATTCAGCTACAAAGAACAACCTTCACCTGGTGGGCTGGCACAGGCCTTTACTTTGGGAGAAGAGTTCATAGGCAATGACGATGTTTGCCTGGTACTGGGCGACAATATCTTTTACGGAGCCGGATTACAAAAACTGCTCACCAGAAGCGTTCAAACCGTAAAGGAAGAAAAAAAAGCCGTTGTTTTTGGCTATTATGTGGAAGATCCAGAGCGTTATGGTGTAGCCGAAGTAGGTAAAGAAGGCAATGTTCTAAGCATAGAAGAAAAACCGCAATATCCTAAAAGCAATTATGCGGTGGTTGGTTTGTACTTTTATCCCAACTCGATAGTGGGAATTGCCAAAAAAGTAGAACCTTCTCATCGGGGTGAGCTGGAGATTACATCTGTGAATCAGGAATACCTGTTACAGCAAAACCTAAAACTGCAAACCTTAAGCCGCGGCTATGCATGGATGGATACCGGAACCCATGAAGCTTTGAGTGAAGCGACGGAATTTGTAAAAGCAGTCGAAAAGCGCACAAGTTTGAAGATTGGCTGCCCAGAAGAAATTGCCTTACGCTATGGATGGATAACACGGCAACAATTACAAAACCACATTGAAGGTTTGAAGGGCAAATATTTCGAATACCTACGCAGGATAATTACTCAGGAATAAATGACATTAAAGCAAAAGACTATAAATGGGCTTTTATGGAGTTTTATCGATAATTTCTCATCCCAAGGAATTGTATTTGTAGTTGGTGTTATCTTAGCCAGGATCTTGACTCCAAAAGAATTTGGATTAATCGGAATGATTACAATTTTTATTGCCATTTCATCCTCCTTTGTCAATAGTGGATTTAGCCAGGCATTGCTTAGAAAAAAGGATTGTACGGAAACCGATTACTCTACTATATTTTATTTTAACCTTACTATAGGAATTCTTTTTTTTGGAATTCTGTTTGTTTCCGCCCCGGCAATAAGTATTTTTTTTGATGAACCTCAATTAATCCCATTGGTTAGAGTACTGGGAGGAGTACTTGTGATTGATGCGTTTACCTTGATTCAGCGAACAATGCTCACAAAGCGTATTGATTTTAAATTACAAACCAAAATATCTGTTATTGGAAATGTTATTTCAGGGGGCATTGGTGTCATGATGGCATACCAAGGCTTTGGAGTATGGAGTCTGGTAGCTAAAACAATAAGCCAACAGGGAATAAATTCATTGCTTCTTTGGCTTTGGAACCGTTGGAGACCATTGTGGGTTTTTAGTGTAGAATCTTTTAAAGAACTTTTCTCTTTTGGATCAAAACTGCTGGCTAGCGGATTAATTGATACGGTATATCGTAATGTCTATTATTTGGTCATAGGGAAATACTTTTCAGCTACTGAACTTGGCTTTTATACCCGGGCAGATTTATTTAAGAATTTGCCTGCTCAGAACATTAATGGGATTATGTCGCGGGTAACTTTTCCAGTATTGGCACTAATGCAGGATGAACCGGTACGCTTAAAAGCTACTTACAAAAAGATGATCAAAGCGGTGATGTACATCAGTTTTATTCTGATGTCAGGCATGGCAGCAACTGCCGAACCGTTGGTGATAGCACTCATCGGTGAGCACTGGCGTCCCTCCATCATTTATCTTCAGTTACTTACATTCGTTGGTGTAATGTACCCTTTGCAATCTCTGAACCTGAATATGCTTAATGTACTGGGGAGGTCTGATCTTTTTCTGAGATTGGAAATAATAAAAAAAATACTGGTAATCCCAACCATCCTCATAGGCATCGTTTGGGGAATAAAAATAATGATAATGGGTATGTGGGTAAATACGATGATTGCCTATTACCTTAATAGTTATTATTCAGGAAGGTTTATTAACTACCCTTTAAGCGAACAAATACGCGATATCACCCCTTCCTTACTTTTTGGTTTGGGTATGGGGATAATTGTGTTTTTTACAGGCCGGTTAATAGATATGAGCTACATGATTAAGCTTATCTTCCAAATATTAACCGGCATGATTGTTACAATCATTGCCAGCGAATTTCTTAAGCCAGAACCTTACTTATACATCAAGGAAATAATATTTGACAAAATCAAATCTGTAAAAAATGGAAAATGATAAGCCCATTTATGTAACACAACCTGTTTTACCTGATTTAGAGGAGTTTATTCCTTATCTGAACCAAATATGGGAAAACAAAATCCTTACAAATAATGGACCGTTTCACCAGCAACTCGAAAAAGAATTGTCTGATTTTCTTAAAGTACCATACATTTCTCTTTTTGCCAATGGAACCCTGGCTTTGCTCACGGCTTTACAGGTTTTGCGCATTTCCGGTGAGGTAATTACAACACCCTATAGTTTTGTGGCAACCACCCATAGTCTGTGGTGGAACAATATTAAACCCGTGTTTGTCGATGTAGAGCCAGAATTCGGCAACCTTGACCCTGAAAAGATTGAAGCGGCACTCACTCCGAAATCAACTGCAATTATGCCGGTACATGTGTACGGGAATCCGTGCAAGGTAGAGCGTATCCGGGAAATTGCTGATATTTATGGATTAAAAGTGATTTATGACGCTGCCCATACTTTTGGGGTTAATTATAAAAGTCAGAATATCTGTAATTATGGCGACTTATCTATACTTAGCTTTCATGCTACAAAGGTATTCAATACCATGGAAGGGGGGGCTATTGTATGCCATGATGCAGCTACAAAAAAAAGGATTGATTTTTTAAAAAACTTTGGCTTTGCAAATGAAACAACAGTAATGGCCCCCGGCATTAATTCTAAAATGAACGAAATGCAGGCGGCTTTGGGTTTATTGCAGTTAAAAGGCTATCCGCAAAATGCAGAAAAGCGTAAATTCATTGCCGATACTTATCGCAGGGAATTAGAGGACATTGATGGAATTTCCTTATTGCCTGAACCTGAAAATACGGAAGCCAATCATGCCTATTTCCCAATTTTTGTGACTGAAAAGGAATATGGCATGAGCCGCGACCAGCTATATGAAAATCTAAAACAAAAAAATATTTTTGGCCGACGCTACTTTTATCCACTGATTAGCGAGTTTTCCATGTATAAAAGCCTGGATTCTGCAAAACCGTCAAACCTGCCTGTCGCCACTAAAATGGCGAATGAAGTGATTTGTTTGCCGATTTATCCTGAATTGGATTTATGTGTTATTTCTGATATTTGTAAAATACTAAAAACATGTAAATGAAGCTGGCTATAATGCAACCTTATTTTCTGCCATATATTGGATATTTTCAATTAATAAATGCAGTAGATAAATTTGTTATTTATGACGATGTCAATTACATTAAAAGAGGTTGGGTTAATCGTAACAATATTTTATTGAATGGAAAGAGTTTCCAAATCAACCTTCTGGTAACAGGTGCAAGTCAAAATAAAAAGATTAACACCATTGAAATATCATCTAACCAAAAAAAACTAATAAAAACGATAGAAAATGTATATAAAAAGGCTCCTTTTTATTGTGAGGTTTTTCCTTTATTTCAAAAAATAATGGACTTTAATGATCATAATTTAGGAAAATTTCTGTCTAACAGTATTTTCGAGTTATGTAATTATATTGATATTAATACGGAAATTATAATTGCATCCAGCATTAATAAGAATAATAATTTAAAAGGCCAGGATAAAATAATTCATATATGTGAATTATTGGGCACTGATTATTATCTTAATTCTGTTGGCGGAATGACCTTGTATGATAAGGATGAATTTAAAAAAAAGTAGAATTGAACTTCAATTTATACAAGCGCACATCACACCTTATTCCCAATTTAAGAACGAATTTGTGCCAAATTTATCTATTATTGATATTTTGATGTTTAATTCTGTTGAAACTGTTAAAGAGATGTTGAATGATTTTAAATTGTGCTGAATTTTATATAATCCCAACTTTCCATTAAGTGAATTTATGAATGTACTGACAATTGATTAACGTTCCCATAGATTAATTCTGAATTGTATGCAGCTAAATTCCAAAAAGTTGTTGATCCTGGGGGGTAAACCCATTGCATCATGTGATATCGTTAATTACGCCAAAAAAATCGGTGTATATACTATTGTGACTGATAACTTAAGTGATGAAGAGTCGCCCGCTAAGCAAATTGCTGATGAAAGCTGGGAAATAAGTACTGCAGATATAGATAAATTGCAGTCGTTGGTTATTCAGCATAAAATTGATGCAGTCTTTACCGGGGCCCATGAATTTAACATCAGGAAAACAATGGAACTTGCCAAAAGGTGTAGTTTGCCTTTTTATGCGAGTGAAGAGCAAATGGAGATAACTTCGATAAAAAGTATTTATAAAAAACTTTTTAAAAAGTTTGATTTGCCGGTAGTTCCAGAATATCAGATGGACAACATGATGAATATCAACTATCCCGTGATAGTAAAACCAATAGATGGAAGCGGAGGTTATGGGATATCTATATGTAATACTAATGAAGAATTAAAAGCTGGTATTGAACATGCTAAAAGTTTTTCAGACAGGAATGAAATGCTTATTGAAAAGTACATCAGAGGAAAGGAAGTAACTATTTTTTATATACTGCAAAACGGCAATATTCTTTTAAGCGCAATGGCAGACAGGCATACCCATTATTTTAGCGAAGGGATCATTCCTTTACCTGTTGCGTATAACTTTCCGTCTAAATATATAGATTTATTTATAAAAATGCAGAATGAAAAAACAATCAGTGCATTAAAATCCATTGGACTAAATGATGGTATGCTTTTTATTCAGGCATTTTTTGATGAAGAGCAATTTGTTTATTATGACATTGGCTACCGGTTGACAGGAACCCAGGAATATAATATCCTTGAGGAAGTGAACGGCTACAATCCATTGAAAATGATGGTAGATTATGCACTAACTGGACAAATGGGGGCCATGGATATTAATGATCTTGTTGACCCTTACTTTAATGGAAAATTTGCCTGCAACGTTACTTTACTTTCTAAACCCGGTAAAATTGTTCGGTATGTAGGAATTGAAGAAATTAAAAAATATAAAGGAGTTGTGAAGACCGTTATCAATCACGAAGTTGGCACCACTATTTCTAAAAATGCAATGGGTACATTAAATCAGGTTGTATTTCGGGTTTTTGGTATCGCCAGCACAATAAAAGAAGTTAATGCGTTAAAAGATTTTGTCAATAATAACTTTGATGTAATTTCAGATGAGAATCTATCATTATTGATTCCATTGGAATCTGACGGGTGTCAGATTTAAACCGCTACTATTTCATTGATAAAGTTATGAAATCAATATAATAAACCACTTCAATGTTTTTAAAAAATGATCGTTAATTTTAAAGAATTAGGGGGGGGTAAAAAGGAACTCATTGAATCTTTTAAACAAGTAGATGCATTATTTGTCCCTCCCTTACTAAAGAGAATAAAATCAAATAATAAAAATTATTCCATCGAAGATTACATTGATAAAGTAAATACAAATGGAGATATACTTCTGTATTTAGATAATAATTTAATAGTTGGCTTCGCTGCAGTTTATTCCAATGATTTCTTAACATATACTGCCTATGTCCCGCTTTTGTTCGTTATTCCTGACCATAGTGGTAAGGGAATAGCCACGAAGCTTTTAACTCGAATAAAAGAGATAGCCTACACAAAAAAGATGAAGTTTATACGGCTCAATACATGGGAAAGCAATAAAAATGCAGTGAATTTATATATCAGGAACGGCTATAAGGTACTCTCGAAAGAGAATTCAAATGTACAATTAGTGTTAACGTTATAGTTGCATATATAATCATAAGCTACTTTTTACTTTAGCAAGTTGATTTTATATTGCAACCTAAAATTTAAGCATTTGTTTTAAATAAGAGGTTAATCTTAATGGAACTAAATATTTTAGTAACCTCTATAGGGTCATTTTCTGCTGATTGCGTTATAAACTCCTTAAGGTTATTTTGTTCAGGAAGAATACTTGGATGTGATATATATCCACTTCAATGGCATGCTGTATCCGCTAAATTTGATTATGTATATAAAGCCCCACTTGTTAACGAAGAGGATAAGTATCTTCGTTTTATTAAAGAATTATGTATCAAAGAGTCAATAAAAACAATCATTCCGTTAACAGACATAGAAGTTGATTTCTTCAATAATCACAGAGATTTTTTTGAAAAGAATAACATTGTGGTGACAATCGCAAATCATAATTTTTTGAATGTTGTCAGAAATAAGCATAATCTATTTCAATTTACAAAAACATGTAATAGTTTAGTGCCAATAAATAGTTATTTATTTCAAGAGTTAACCGGATTAGAGAAATACCCATTAATAGCTAAACCAAAAGATGGAAGGAGTAGTGAAGGTATTTATTATCTCGAAAGATTTTCAGACTTAAAAATTGGCCATAACAACGAAAAATATTTTTTTCAAGAAGTTGTTCCAGGAAGCGTTTGCACAGTAGATTACGTAAGATCATCTTTAACAAAAGATAGTTACTTTATACCGAGAAAAGAATTATTAAGAACTGCTAATGGAGCTGGTATGACCATTGAAACATTTTACAGTGATTACATTGGTGAAATCACTAATGAAATAGGTGATAAATTAGATGTAAATGGTTGTATTAACTTAGAATTTATTTTGAATGGGGATAAGTATTATTTAATTGATATAAATCCCAGATTTTCGGCAGGGGTGGGCTTTTCAAAATTAGCTGGTTATGATTTTGTTAAAAGTCATATTTTGTGTTTTATGAATCAGAACATTGAAAAAGCTGATGCACCGTTTAAAAAAATGATTGCCCAAAAAGTAATGACTGAGGTTATTAATTTAGATTGGAGCAATTATGAATGATAAAATCCCCCTTGTATCAATCAGTTGTATAACATTTAATCATGAAAATTATATTAGGGATGCAATTGAAAGCTTTTTAATGCAGAAAACGACATTCTTATTTGAGATTCTTATTCATGACGATGCATCAACAGATGGTACCACAGCTATAATAAAGGAATATGAGTTAAAGTTCCCGGATCTCATTAAGCCTGTTTATCAGACAGAAAACCAATACTCTAAAGGCGTAAAGATTTCTCAAACTTACAACTGGCCCCGCGCTCGTGGTAAATATATTGCACTGTGTGAAGGTGACGACTACTGGACCGACCCATTGAAATTGCAAAAACAGGTTGATTTTTTGGAAGAAAATAATGAGTATGGCGTAGTTCACGGTAATGCACATTTTTATAATCATTCATCCCAGAAGTGGAAATTCGATGCAAATGCAGGTCTCTCTAATATAAAAGATATTGCAGACAAAAGAGAATTATTTTATAGGTTGGTTAATGCAGATTACAAAGTAAGAACTGCAACCGCATTTTTCAGAATCGAACTTTTAGATAAACGTGAACCTAATAATATGGAATTTCTTATGGGTGATACTCCTATGTGGTTGGACTTTTCGCAAATGACCATGTTTAAATATATGGATGAGGTCTTTGCAGTTTACCGTATTCTACCCAACTCTGCATCACGGTCTACAAACGACAAAAAAAATTTTCGGTTTCAACTTTCAATGGCTGAAATGCGAATCTATTATTCAGGTAAATTTAACTATCCAATAGATGATAAATTACAAAACAGATATAATTCTGCTCTTCTAAATTATCTGTTGTATGATAGTGGATTTAAACCAGTTTATTCAATGTTTAATCCAAATGCTTTTCAAAAAATCAGATTTAAATATAAAGATGTAGTCTTTTTTCAATTTTTTTTAAAATGCATAGGCAAATTCATTTTATATGCCAAAATTTTAATTCAAAAGGCAAATCCACTATGAACCTCACCCTCATTGCCGGCGCCCGCCCCAATTTTATGAAAATAGCACCCATCATTCATGCTATAAATAACATACGGAAAACGGGCAAAAGCATACATTATCGTTTAGTGCACACTGGCCAGCACTATGATCAAAAAATGAGCAACACTTTTTTCAAAGAACTCAATATTCCAGAGCCGGATACTAACCTGGGATGTGGTGGTGGCACACAAGCCGAACAGACTGCTGCTATAATGGTAGCTTTTGAAAAAGAGTTGCTGGCCAATCCAACAGATCTGGTTGTGGTAGTGGGTGATGTGACCTCTACCATGGCATGTAGCATTGTAGCTAAAAAGCTGCAAACCAAAGTAGCACATGTGGAAGCAGGAATCCGCTCATGGGATCTTAGCATGCCCGAAGAAATCAACCGCATGGTAACCGATGCGTTGACCGATTATTTTTTCACCACGACCGAACTGGCCTGGGAAAACCTGCGCAAATTAGGGGTGGCTGATGAAAAAATATTTTTTGTGGGCAATGTGATGATAGATACTTTATTGGCCAACCGCCATCGGTTTCAAAAACCGCTTGTTTGGGGTGAGGCCGAGCTTACAAAAGGCAACTACTTAGTCGTAACCCTGCACCGGCCGGCCAATGTAGATGAAGAGGATAAGTTCAGGGCACTGATGGAAGCAATCATCAATTCATCAAGAGGGCTACCCATTATTTTCCCTGTTCATCCGCGTACACGAAAATTAATTCAGTCCCTCCGTCTCTCCGTCCCTCCCTCTCTCAATCTAATTGAGCCGCTGGGCTACCTTGAATTTAACTATTTGGTTGAAAATACCAAAGCCGTTATTACAGACTCCGGAGGCATTACTGAAGAAACTACGGTAATGGGAATTCCATGCATTACCCTGCGAGACAATACCGAACGCCCTGAAACCATTACCATTGGCACCAACGAACTCATCGGTACCAATCCGGCAGCCATAAAGACTGCATTGGATAAGCTTTTTGCAGGAACATGGAAAAAAGGCGGGATTCCCGAATTGTGGGATGGAAAAGCTGCTCAAAGAATTGTAGAATATTTAAATTCCATTTTTAATGGATAAAAAGAGAATACTTATTGTTTCAGCATCATTTTTCCCGGAAAGTTCTCCACGTGCAAACAGGGCCACGGAATTGGCCAGGGAGTTTTCCCGACAGGGTCATGATGTTGTGGTATTAACCGAATTTAAGGATGCAGATTATAATAAAATTGCTGCAGATTTTAATATTACATTAAAAAACATTGGTAAACGCAGATGGAAATCACCGGATTTTGGAAAATCAAAATTAGGATACTTCCTAAGTCGGGCTATATATAGGTTGGGTTCATTAAGTATAGAATATCCTCAGGTCGAGCTGGTCTTCAAGATTAAAAAAACTTTAAAAAAGGAAAAGGATTATGATCTGTTGATTTCCAGTGCGGTACCTTATCCGGTTCATTGGGGAGTTGCTGCATCCCGAAAACAAAGTCATAAGATCGCAAAAGCCTGGATTGCTGATTGTGGAGATCCCTATATGGGTTGTGAAACGGACAGTTTTAAGAAACTTTTCTATTTTAAATACATAGAGAAGTGGTTTATGCGAAAGGCTGACTATATAAGCATCCCGGTTGAATCTGCCAGAAGTGGTTATTATGATGAATTTCAGGATAAGATAAAAGTAATTCCTCAGGGATTTAAATTTGATTTCATTGAAGGTTCCGAAAAGCCTGTCAAGAATCAAGTCCTCACGTTCGCTTATGCTGGTGCTTTTATTCCGAATATCCGTGATCCCAGACCATTTCTTGATTATCTTTCTAAGCTAGACCATGATTTTAAATTCATTATATATACAAATACCGCTGAACTCATAGCATCCTATGTTTTGAAACTGAATGAAAGGTTGGAAATACGAGATTATATTCCCAGACAGGATTTGTTGAAAGTACTGAGTAGAATGGATTTTCTGGTAAATTTTGACAACAATACCGGAGTGCAGGTTCCAAGCAAATTAATAGACTATGCGCTGGTGGGTAAACCAATTTTAAACATTAAAGCTACTATTGACCCTGTATTAATTAATGCGTTTTTTAAAGGTGATTACTCCGGAAACTTTAATGTAAAGGATATTCAAAAATATAAAATAGAAAATGTTGTTAAACAGTTTCTGAACCTACTCTAATTATTGATGGATACCCAGGTAACGCTTCATTCCCGTAAAGCATCAAAGGCAAAAGCATTGCCCGTTACTTTACTATTTCTGGTATGGCCTTTTGCGTTATTATTGACTTCATTAAAAAATTTTAATGCACCCGGTGCTAAGAAGGGTTTCATCTTATTTTGCGCATACTTTGGGTTTGTGTTTGTCATATCAAAGGATTTAGGTGGAGCAGATTCTGCCCGATACGCACAAATGTTGCGAGATTTACATCAACAGACACCTAGTTTTGAGAATCTGTGGGCATCGCTTTATTCCTATGAAACTAATCTGCTGGATATATATCAACCGCTTGTTACATGGATTATTGCGATATTTACAGATAATGCCCACTTTCTTTTTGCTTTCTATGCCTTCGTTTTTGGATGGTTTTACGCTAATAATATATGGATAATCCTTAAACAAATACAGAGTAAAATCACCTACCTGACACTATTATTAGTGTTGGTCTTTGCTTTAATAAATCCCATCTGGAATATCAATGGGGTTCGGATGTGGACTGCAGCTCAAGTATTTATATATGGAGTGTTAACTTATTTTATTGGGAATGAAAAGAAAAAGGGGCTTTTCTGGGCAGGCGCATCAATATTTGTTCACTTTTCATTTTTATTTCCATTAACGTTATTGGTTATTTATAAATTATTACCTAAAAAAGTAAATATTTATTTCATATTTTATGTTTTCACTCTATTGGTTTCAGAAATTAGTCTTTATACTGTACAAGGGTATCTCAGGCTGCTTCCTGAAATTTTCCAGCCAAGAGTTGAATCCTATACGAACATTGAATATGCTAAAGGCCTAGAAAAATCAGCTGCATACACCAATTGGTATGTCGGTTTTTCTGGAATTGCACTGAAAATAGCAATTAATGCATTATTAATTGTTATAATGTTATATAGCCGTAAATTCATTGCAAAGAATAAACAGATATATGAATTCGTGGGTTTTATTCTTTTTTTTGGCAGTTGGGCAAATATAGCCGCCGTTGTTCCATCAGGTGGAAGGTTTCTTCTTGTGTTCAACATGCTTAGCATGGGTTTTATTGTTTTATATCTGATAAAATACCGGGTTAACCTTCCAATTAAGGCAATTCGTTTACTATCAATCCCCTTATTGGTTTTTTATTGTATTTTCACCATCAGGGTAGGTTTTGATTATATGGGTATTTCAACCTTTATTGGCAATCCATTTTCTGCATTGCTTATTGAAGATACTAAACCGATCATTGATTTTGTGAAATCCTTCTTATAAAAATAAATATGTCATTTCTACATACACTCCGATACACCCTCTCCAACCTTCCCGGCTGGCGCAGTAAGCGGAAAATTGTTGTTTTCGAGTCGGATGACTGGGGAAGTATTCGTATGTCATCAAAAGAAGCATTCAAATCAGGTTGTATCTTTTGGAGAAGAAAAAATAAGTAAATAAGCGAAAGAAGGATACTAGTAATTAAGTAAAAGCAAGCAAGACTTAATATTTATAATTATGAGCATCACTGTCTTTACCCCAACCTACAATCGCGCAAAAACTCTTTCAAGGGTATATAACTCGCTACTCAATCAGACTGATAAGGCTTTTGTCTGGTTAATTATCGATGATGGATCAACAGACAACACCAAAGAGCTTGTTAATGAATGGATAAAAGAAAATAAGCTGGAGATTAACTACCACTTCAAAGAAAATGGAGGAAAGCATACAGCAATGCAATTGGCTCATCAACTTGCGACAACGAAATATCTTGTGACCATAGATAGTGATGACGAACTAACACCTGATGCGGTAGAAACGCTTGCAGCAGAATGGCACAAAATTGAATTATCAGGCTTGGAGAATGAATTTGCTGAAATTGCAGCATTAACCTACTATAAAGACAATACTTTAGTTGGTGATTTCTACTTTCCACAGAATATAACTTTTATTGATTCCTGTTGGCATGAAATGGTCCTTAAACTTAGAAACAATAACGAAAATGTTGATTGCTGGAACCTAGAGAAATTAAATGAATGTGTACAAATCCCTTCTAAATTCTGGTTTTCAGATAAGATCAACTTTTTTGGAGAATCCACATTGTGGGCCAGGGTTGGACGAAAGTATAAAACCAGGTATCTGAATAAAAAGCTACGAATCTATCATCTTGATGGTGGTGAAAGTCTGATAAGAATAGATGACAAGACAAAAGGCCACTATAACAACCTGGTTGGTAATAAATATTTTCTGGATGAAAATTTAGACTATTTTTTCTGGAATCCGAAGTATTTTATCCACCTGATCCTTAAATTTATTGTTTCAGGGGTTGAGTTGAAATACTCTCCATTTTTTATTTTGAAAAATATTGAAACTTTTCGTTTTAAGTTTGCTTTTGTTCTGCTTTACCCTTTAGGATTAATGCTTTGGTTCTATTTTAAAAAAACAAAAAAGCAATTTTGGTTTTAAAGGTTTATCCCAGAGTAAGAATAAGTCTAAGCAGGATTGAAAAAAGACAAATAAACTGAACTTAGTGAAAACCTTCAAAACGATCTATTGATTTTGGAATTTTAAGTAGTTCAATTTACCTAAATAGAAACGTGTTGTGCGGTTGAAATTGTTAAGAAGAATGTTAGTAACTAAAGCAAAAGTAAGTTATTCATAATACTGATAAACAGTATATTAGATGTATTATTTACCACAACTAAACATCTATTATGCATAACTTACGTTCAAATTTCGACAAATTTTTCGACCTGACAAAATCCATATTCAAAAATAGAATCAACGATTCAGGTAATCTTAGATTTTACTCAAACAAATCTAAAATGACTGATTGTGAGATCATTGCATTATCTCTAACAGGTGAGTCGTTAGGAATTGATAGTGAAAACTATCTATGGGGCAAACTTAAGTGTGATCATTCCAGTGATTTTCCAAATCTAATTGATCGAAGTAACTTCAATCGCCGACGCAAAAAGTTATACCTTTATGTTGAACTTTTAAACCAAACCGTTGCCAATGAAATGAATCTGGATGAGGACGTTTATCTGGTCGATTCAATCCCGGTTCCCATATGCAAATTGGCAAGAGAAAAGCAGGTTAAAATATGCAAAGAACAATTTGAAACTGCTCCCAATAAAGGATATTCAGCTGTTAATAAGGCCTATTATTTTGGATACAAACTACATCTGATAACCTCAGTCAGAGGAGTATTTCATAGCATGGGTATTTCCAAAGCCAGTGTACACGACGTTCATTTTCTATCACAACTAAAATCTACAGGCTTGAATAACTGCACTTTAATTGCAGATAAGGGTTATTTGTCAACCGATTACCAATTAGATTTATTCTCAAGTTGCAAGGTCAGCCTACAAACACCTTCACGTTCAAATCAAAAAAATCAAAAACCTTTTGAACCAATATATCGAAGGGTAAGAAAAAGAATTGAAACCCTGTTCGCTCAGCTTTGCGATCAATTTATGCTCAAAAGAAACTACGCCAAAACAGTCCTGGGTTTGTCCGTAAGATTAATGACCAAAATTACTGGCGTGACTTTGCTTCAATACTTGAATACTCAAAACAATAAACCTTTGAATCATCTTAAATATGCTTTGGCTTGACGAAGTTAACCGCACAACACGTTAAATAGAAGTTATTTTCTATTGATTCTATTAAATCTCTACTGTAATTAATTATGTAATGTCTATATACCAAACCCTCAGATACACCCTCTCCAACCTCCCAGGCTGGCGTACCCGTCGGAAAATCGTTGTTTTTGAATCAGATGACTGGGGCAGCATTAGAATGTCTTCAAAAGAAGCATTCAATGCATTGATTAAGGCAGGTATACCAATTGAAAACAATCCTTACAATCGCTTTGATGGTTTGGAAAGCAATGCCGATTTGGAGCATTTATTTGAAGTGCTTTCCCAATTTAAAGACTACAAAGGCAACCATCCTGTTTTTACCGGCGTAAATGTAGTGGCCAATCCTGATTTTGAAAAGATTAAAGCTGCTAATTTTGAGCAATACTTTTATGAACCTTTTAGTGAAACATTGAAAAGATATCCAAAGCATGACAGGGTTTACCAGCTTTGGAAGGAAGGTGCCGAAAAACGCCTGTTTGTTCCGCAGTTTCATGGTAGAGAACATCTGAATGTACAAAGATGGATGCGTGATCTGAGGTCAGGAAATGTCCATACGCGACTCGCGTTTGAGTTGGGATTATGGGGTATTTATTCATCTTTGATAAAGTCAGATTATCAGGCTGCCTTTGATCTTGAATTTGCTTCGGACCTGGAATATCAGCATTCTGTAATATCCGAAGGTATTGACCTGTTCAGAGAACTCCATGGTTATCAGCCAACATTTTTTGTACCCACGAATGGTCCCTTTAATCTGGCATTGGAAGCTACCTTGAAAAGTAAAGGAATCAAATATATTATGCTGGATAAGCTTCAGAAAGAGCCGTTGGGGGATGGAAAATACAAAACGCACCTTAGGTTTCTTGGGAAGAGAAACAAGCATGGACAAGTCTATTTATCAAGGAATGGCGGATTTGAACCTGCACAGTTTCCTGAACAGGACAATGTAAATGCTTGTCTTCAAGGTATTGATATGGCATTTAAACTTCACAAGCCCGCTACCATCAGCACACATCGGGTAAATTATATTGGCTGGTTGCATCCCGAAAACAGGGAGGAGACCTTGCGGCAATTGAAGGTTCTTCTGCGTGAAATAATTAAACGTTGGCCGGAAGTGGAATTTATGACTTCAGATGAGTTGGGGGATCTTATTATATCCGGGCAGAAGTGAATAGCCTCAGGTCACTCATAGCACCATATTATCGTAACCTGCGAGGCTGGCGTACGAAACGAAAAATCGTTGTTTTTGAATCGGATGATTGGGGTAGCATCAACATGCCTGATCCGGGAGTATACAATGATTTTTTAAAAGCTGGCTATCCTGTAGATCAGAATAAGTATGAAAAATACGACACACTGGAAAGTAACAATGACCTGGAGTTGCTTTTCGGGTTGTTGTCAGGGTTCAGTGACAGAAATGGCAATCATCCCATAATTACAGCGAATTGTCTTGTGGCAAATCCTGACTTTGAGGCTATCAGGAAGAATAATTTCCAGGAGTATTCTTATGAATTGGTAACAGAAACTTTTAAAAAGTATCCCGGGAAAGAAAATGGGTTTCTTTTATGGAATCAAGGACTTTCTGCAAAGGTTTTTAAAATGCAGTTTCATGGTCGTGAGCACCTGAATATAAAGCTATTTATAGATGCCCTGCAAAGAGGTGACCGGGATGCACATTTCAGCTTTGAACGCGGGAAACCAGGTTGTGTCAGTCGTGATGGTCAATACATTGGGAATATTTATGTTGAAGCTACCAGATTCAGGACTGAAAAAGAAAAACATGATGTAGCCGCAATACTGAATGACGGACTCGGAATTTTCCGGAACCTGATGGGATATGCTTCAGAGTCAATTATTCCGACAAATTATTTATGGAGTCCGGATTTCGATGAGATTACGCACAAACATGGGGTAAAGTATAACCAGGGTTACAGAATTATCGCGGAGCCCGGTGTTAACGAGAGCTCCCGAATTATTCATACTCACTACCTAGGTAAGAAAAACAGGTACGGACAACTATATCTGATCCGGAATGCAAGTTTTGAACCTGCGTTTAGTGAAAGTGCTGTCGTAGAAAATTGTTTATATGAAATTGCAGCAGCATTCCGGCTAATGAAGCCTGCGGTGATTTCGACACACAGGATAAATTTTGCGGGATCAATAGATCCGGATAATCGCGACAGATCACTCAGGCAGTTAAACTTATTGATAGGTATTCTCCTCAAACGTTGGCCGGATGTTGAATTTATGGCTTCTGATGAATTGGGGAATTTAATTCACAGTGAATATGAAAAAAAGAATCATTAGCATTCTTGTAAATAATAGAATTAGGCGTGTTTCAAAGGTTTATGACAGTAAAATAAATAAGATTATTGGCGCTGAAAAAAGTGTAGATGATGCCTTAGCCGAACTTCATCAAGCAAAATGGGCAAAACTTTCAATATATCCTTTTAGCAATAAATGGATTAACGCTTATACCAATAGTACTAAAATTGATAGTTCTGATTACGTTCCGGAAAGCATTTTCTATACCCAGATAGAGCCTGTACTTAATAGCTCCCAATTGCAGTTGGCATACACAGATAAGAATTTTTATGATCTGGTGTTTTCCCAAAATATCTTTCCGGATACAATACTCCGAAATATTAATGGAGGGTTCTACAACGAGAAATTTATACCTATTATTATTAGTAGCAATACTGACCTTCAAGATATTGTGTTAAATTATCCTTCTTTGATTGTCAAACCTGCAATAGAATCCGGGGGAGGAGAGAATGTTTATTTATTTAAGCTATCAGGTAATAAAATGATTGACGATACAGGGAATGAATTGAATCTCACATTTCTTGAAACCAATTTAAAAAAGAATTATGTCGTGCAAAAAGTGTTGTCGCAACATCACGATTTGAGTAAGTTTAATAAAACTTCTATTAATACAATAAGGGTTCTGACATGGTTAAGCCCGGGTTCCGGGAATGTTGAAATTTTACAGTGTATTTTTCGTGTGGGAGCTCAAGGTCAGTTTGTTGACAATTCACGTAGCGGTGGATTTGCCATTGGGGTTGGACCTCAGGGAAAGTTAAATAAATACGCCACAAATAAACTAGGGGAGCATTTTACGGATGTGAATGGACTAAGTTTATTACAACATCTTGAAATTCCAAATTTTGGTGAAATAAAAAACAAAGCAAAGGAAATAGGTTCAAAATATCTTCAATTCCGATTGCTGGGTTTGGATATGTCAGTTGATGATAATCAAACCATTCGATGTATTGAGATAAACATCATTGGCAATGAAATAAATTTCTTTCAACTTAACAACGGCCCGCTATTTGGCGATTTTACCAATGAAGTTATTGACTATTGTATAGATAACAAGCAACAACTTTATGGAAATTATATGCTATAAGAAGCTGTTAAGATATCTATTTTCGGTGGCTCTTCAATTATCTTTGATGTGTACTTGAAGATATTGTTAAACAGCAACCTGCCTTATAAAAGGAGGATTAAAAATGCAATTGCTTACTTCCTGATACGCAGGGGAGCCCGCTTAGCCTGGAAAAATATGTTCAGGCAGTTTTATGCTTCAGCTCCGGAGAACTTTAATCCGGCAACAAAAAATGAAGAAAATGCTCATGTCAAATACTGGCAATACTTTTCAAAACGGGTCAACCTTAAAACTTACAGGGTTTGTAAGAATTTGTGTGGAGTGGGCAATCCAAAGTATATTCCGGAGGAAATCTATGTTGCAGATATAGAAGCAACCTTAAATCATGACAAAACCGCTGAGTACATTGGAAACAAGAGTTTCTACAACCATTGGTTTGAAAAAGGAATCTTTCCGACGGATTATTTTCATAATATTGATGGGGAGTTTTTAAATGCTGATCTGGAGAGAATCTCACAACGTGATCTGGATGAATTGATTAAAGAACTATCTTTTCCGGTTATTATTAAACCCAACAGGGATACATACGGCGGAAAGAATGTTACGATGATTGAAAGTCCTGAAACACTTACTTCAGCAATGAGCAAACTGAAAAGAAATTTTGTTGTACAGGAAAAAATCCGGCAGCATGATTTTTTTCAGAAATACAATCCAGCAGGTTTGAACACCATCAGGATTTTCCTCTACCGCTCAGTCAAAAACAATGATATTCACGTTACCGGCACCTGCATGCGTATGGGTGTAGGCGGTGGACTTGATAACCTTTCATCAGGGGGGATTTTGACGTTTATTCATCCTGATGGAAAAATGAATGGATTTGCCGTAAATAAGTTCGGTGCCAAATATTTTAGGCATCCCGATACCGGTCTGGATTTTACAGAAACCATTCCTGATATAGTAGGTTTGTATAATTTGTCAAAAAAAGTTGCAAGCCGAATTTTCTATGCCAGGATTTTGGGATTGGATGCTTGTTATGATGCGTCTGGCAACTGGCGAATGGTTGAAGCCAATGTGGTTGGTCAGCATACCATTAAGTTTGTTCAAAATGTGGGATTCCCATTTTTTGGAGAGTTTACAGATGAGGTTGTGGAATACTGTAAAGCCAACCATTGGGCATTGCAAAATAATTAATTTCTAATTTATGCTAAAGAAGCTAATCCTTGAATTGAGTAAACCGCGTATCTTGCTGTTGAAAATTTTCGTAAAGTGTCCTGGTCTTATTTCTGATAAACTATTCTTAAAATATAAATTCAGGGTTCTTATGCATAAAAAATTGGATTTGACAAATCCAAAAACATATAATGAAAAATTGCAATGGCTGAAACTGTATGACAGGAAATCCGCATACTCAGCTATGGTGGATAAGGCTGAAGCAAAAAGGGTAGTGTCAAATCTCATAGGTGAACAGTATATTATTCCTACCATTGGTGTTTGGGAAGCGTTCGCTGACATCAACTTTAATCAACTGCCGGAACAATTTGTATTAAAAACAACACACGATAGTGGAGGTGTAATTATCTGCAAAGACAAATCGAAACTTGATATCGCTGCTGCGAGAAAAATAATCAATTTTAGTTTGAAGCATAATTATTTCAACTATGACCGTGAATGGCCATATAAAAATTTGAGACCTCGCATAATTGCTGAACAATTAATGGTGGATGAAAATGGGATGGAACTTAAAGACTATAAGTTTTTTTGTTTTGATGGTGAGCCAAAAGCTATGTTTATTGCAACCGGCAGGCCGCATGATACCCGCTTCGATTTTTTCGATATGGATTTTAATCATCTTCCTTTTACCAATGGGCATGAAAATGCGACAAAGCCAATTCATAAACCTCAAAACTTCGAACTAATGATTGAATTAGCCCGGAAACTTTCAGTAGGAATACCTCACGTAAGGGTGGATTTATATAGTATTAATGGCAAAGTTTACTTCGGTGAACTTACCTTTTCCCATTGGGGAGGCATGGTCGCTTTTGAGCCTGAAGAATGGGATTATACTTTTGGAAGATGGATCAACCTGCCAGTTGAAGTTAAGGGATAGAAATAATGCTATTAGACTATACAGCCGGAAAGAAAAGAGCAGACATAGAGCATTCAAAGCCCCATAACTGCAATAATCTATTTAGGGGACAAGCAAACAAAAATGTATAAATCTCTGAATTTCCGGTGTGCTTACCTATTGAGCTACTTTCTATAAGAGCCGGATCCCTTTGATTTTTTTTGTAAAATCAGTGTTTTAAGGGTCACTCCTGAGGAATTGACCCTATACCGATGAGAAAAATATGATAAAAGACATTAAACAAACCCTTACCCGCAACCTTCTCAATATCCCGGGCTGGCACACCAAACGTAAAATAGTGGTGATTGAAAGTGATGACTGGGGGAGTGTCAGGATGCCTTCGAGGGAGGTGTATGAGAAGTTTTTAGCTAATGGGATTAGGGTGGACAAAGACCCTTATTGCAAATACGATAGCCTGGCAACCCCGGAAGATTTGGAGGCTTTGTTTGAGGTGTTAACCTCTGTTAAGGATAAAAATGGACGATATGTCGTGCTTACAGCCAATGCAGTAACTGCGAACCCAAATTTTGAGAAAATAAAGGAAAGTGGATTTAGCCGTTATTATTTCGAACCATTTACCGAAACATTAAAACGCAGACCGGGCACAGAGAAGTCGTTTGAGCTATGGCAACAAGGTATGCAGAGCGGTATTTTTCGTCCGCAATTTCACGGAAGGGAGCATTTGAATGTGAAGAAATGGATGCGGAGTTTGCAATCGAATGAACACATGACTCGTCTGGCTTTTGATCTTGGTACTTTTGGTTTAACGCAGGCTGTGGATGCACGGGTTAAAAACAGATACATGGGCGCTTTTAACTCTGATTTAGAGGAAGATATAAAAGACTACAATCAACTGTTAAAAGAAGGTTTAAATCTATTTGAAGATATTTTTGGTTACCGATCAATCTCATTTATTCCAACGACTTACACCTGGTCGCCTAAAATTGAACCCGGATTATTGGCTAATGGGGTGAGGTATTTGCAAGGTATGGTCCATCAGAAAATTCCACTGGATGATGACACCACTTTTAAGTACAAAAAAAATAACTTCACCGGCTATCGGAGCGCTGCAGGATTAACCTATATCACAAGGAATGCCTATTTTGAACCTTCACAGAATCCAGGGTTTGATTGGGTAGGGGAGTGCCTGAATCGGGTGGAATTAGCTTTTCGATGGCATAAGCCGGTGGTCATCAGCATGCATCGCTTAAATGTTATCGGAGCAATTGATGTTAAAAACAGGATGGATAATTTGCTGCTGCTTAAAAACCTTTTAATGCAGATAGCAAACCGTTGGCCTGAAGTTGAATTTATGAGTACGGATGAATTGGGTGATTTGATTTAAAGGAGAAAAAATAATTAATATGATAATATGTTTTCCTCATAAACCCGGAGCTGGTGGTCCCGGAAGCTATCAAACTCGCTTTGAAAAGGAACTAAATGACAGAGGCTGGGAGATTATTTATAAGGGTAATAATAAAAAACCTGATTTAATTTTTGTGGTGGGAGGAACCCGGCATTTATTGTGGTTATTTCGTATGAAGTTTAAAGGAGTCCCCATTTTGTACAGATTAGATGGAATTAGTTGGCTTCATAGAAAAAAGAAGGTCGGTATTAAGAATTTTTTGTTGGCAGAATATCGCAATTTTATGTGCAAACTAATTCATGGGTTTATTGCAGATAAAATAGTGTATCAAAGTGTTTTTGTTCAAAAATGGTGGGATCATTCAGGTTACAGAAAAAGACATAATACTTCGATAATTTATAACGGGGTAGTTCTTCCACAAGAAACTCATGATGCCAATTTATCTTTCAAACATAAGTTGCTGATATTAGAAGGTAATATTGATTACTCTCCTTATGCGGTGCGTTTAATGAATGAATTATCAAGCAAACTTAGTCATGAAATAGACATTGAACTCTATGGTAATTTCGAATTTACAAAAAATATAAATCAGATAGATCCAAATATTAATTATCATGGCTTTCTCCCACTTAATAAGGTTTATGATGTAATGTTGGGTTCTATTTATCTTTCTTTGGATATAAATCCGGCCTGTCCAAACACCGTAATAGAAGCTTTAGCATGTGGAGCTCCTGTTGTGGCTTTTAACACAGGGTCACTAAAGGAACTTGTACCCCCCGAATCCGGTATTATTGTACCCTATGGCTCTGATCCATGGGTGCTGGTATATCCGGATGTGGATGCTTTGACGAAGGCCATATTAAAAGTCAAAGAAAACTACTCGTGGTACTCTGCCAATGCACGCAAGTTGGCAGAAGATCGATATTCGGTAGAAGATATGACCGAAAAATATTTGGAAGTGATCAATAAACTGCTATATGATGAAAAATAAGATTTGTTGCATTTTTAACTATGCCCCACATTACCGTCAGGCTATATACACTATGATGGATGATGAAATGAATTGTGATTTTTATTTTGGTAGTAAATTGCAAAGCAATATTAAGAAAATGGATTACAACCAGTTAAACAATGTACATGAATTAAGATCGGTTTGGTTTTTTAAAAAGGCACATTGGATGCGAAAATCAATTTTATTGATTTTTAAACCATATAAAAAATACCTGTTAACCGGGCAACCTAATTGTATCTCTAATTGGTTCTTTTTACCTTTTGCACGAATCTTTGGCAAAGAAGTTTATTTATGGAATCATGGATGGTACGGTAAAGAAAGTAGCTTAAAGAAGTTCTTTAAAAAAATATATTACTGGCCTGTCAATGGGTACTTTTTATATGGTGAATATGCCCGTGATATAATGATTAAGGAGGGTTTTAATCCCGAAAAACTCTATGTGGTTTATAATTCGCTTAATTATCAGCAATCAATAGATTTAAGGCCCTTTCTGAAAAAAACAGATGTTTATCTAAATTATTTTGGCAATAGTAACCCTGTACTTGTGTTTATCGGACGATTACAAGCTGTAAAAAAGCTTGATATGCTACTCACTGTATTGAAGGAGCAAAAGAGGCTTGGTATAACACGCAATCTGGTGTTAATTGGTGATGGATCAGATAAAGAAAGAATTCATAAAATAACGAATGAATATGGATTGGCAGCACAGATTTGGTTTTATGGATCATGTTATGATGAAGAAAAGCTTTCAGAACTGATTTATAACGCAGATATTTGTGTGTCACCAGGTAATGTTGGTTTAACTGCAATTCACGCATTATCATATGGAACCCCGGTAATTACGCACGATGATTATACAAATCAGATGCCTGAATTCGAAGCCATAAAGCAGTTGGTTACGGGTGATTTCTTCAAAAAAGACAATGCTCTTTCACTTTTAAATACCATTGAAAATTGGTTGTCATTACATCCCCAAAAAGATGTTCAATTAATAAATGCCTGTTATCAAATAATTGATAAAAAATATAACCCATTTTATCAGATTGAGATAATGAAACAAGTCTTCAATTAAAAACAAATGAAACTCTTAGTATTACCAGAAAAGTAAAATATTTACATTTACCTCAAGTTCCGAAGGCTTTCCCAATGTAATTGGCGAAGCCATGGCAGCGGGTTTGCCGGTGATTGCTTACGACTGTATTGCGGGTCCATCGGAGATGATAATTGATGGGGTGAATGGATATTTGATTCCACTTTTTGATGATGTGATGTTTAAGGAAAAACTCCTTCAATTAATGGAAGATGAAGATTTAAGGAATACAATGGGACAGAAAGCGACTGAAACTATTAAAATATTTGATGTTGAAATAATAGGCGAAAAGTTCTATCAATTTATTTTTAATAATATATAAGATTAAATGAAATTTCTAATTATTGGCTCCAAAGGCTTTATTGGTAGTAATCTTGTTAATTTTTCAAACAATGAAGGGCACCAGGTTTTTGAAGCTGACGTGGTTGTGGATTACGAAAAGCAGGATAACTATTTTCTAGTGGATGCTACCAATGCAAACTATCATGCTATTTTTGAGCAGCAGTCGTTAGATGTATGTATAAATTGTGCCGGTGCCGCCAGTGTACCCGATTCCATCAAACAACCTCATCGTGACTTTCAGCTTAATACAGTAAATGTGTTTAAGTTGCTGGATGCCATCCGGCATTATCAACCTGAATGTAAATATATTAACCTTTCAAGTGCTGCGGTGTATGGTAATCCTCAAAGATTGCCCGTAAATGAGCGTGATGAAGCCAATGCCATTTCACCATACGGTTACCATAAAAAAATGAGTGAGCAGATTTGCGAAGAGTTTTATCGTTTTTTTAAAGTTAAGACGTGCAGCTTGCGCATTTTCTCTGCTTATGGCGAAGGGCTTAGAAAGCAATTGTTCTGGGATCTGGCACAAAAAGCTCAGAAAGCTACTGAAATTAGACTATTTGGAACAGGCTATGAATCCCGGGATTTTATCTATATAGGCGATTTGGTCAGAGCCATTTTACTTGTTGCAGAAAATGCGAAATTTCATGGTGAAGCCATAAATATTGCCAATGGCCAGGAAGTTACGATTCAGGAGGCGGTAAAGACTTTTTATAGCTTCTTTGATAAAAAGATTAATGTAAATTTTACAGGTGAATCGCGGCCGGGCGACCCCAACAACTGGCAGGCAGATATTCAACAATTAATTAGTCTGGGATATAAGTCCGAGTTCACCCTGGAGAAGGGTTTGCAAAATTATTACGAATGGCTGAAAAAGAGAGACTAAAAATAGGCATAATCTTTAATTTCAACCCTGTTTGGATGGGTGGGATTATCTACATTCAGAACCTTATCAAGATACTCAATTGGCTGGATGATGATGAGATGCCCGAAGTAACTGTATTCTACAGGTCCGATCTAAAAAAATATTTAGACACCATAGAATACCCATATCTTAAACCGGTTGAATGGACTTTCCCTGCTGCAATTAAAGGAAATCTATACTCCTGGTTAAAAGGTAAGAATCTGTTTATTGATAAAATCTTAAAAGAGTACAGCTATTTGGGTGGTATTTTTCCTGTAGATGATTTGCCTGTACGCTCTAAAGGTAAAGTAAAAGTCATAAGCTGGTATGCTGATCTACAGCATAAATACTATCCGGACTTTTTTAGCTTACGTAAACGCTTCGAGCGGGATTTGCGTATAAGATTGATGCTGAGAAACATGGATGACCTGGTGGTGTCGAGCGAGGCGGTTGCTAATGATTTCAGGAAGTTTTTTAAGGTCAGGAAATCGCTGAATCTGCACGTTTTTCATTTTAGTTCAGTAATTGATGATTTCAGCCATCTGGATTTTGATGAGGTAAGGTCAAAATATAACCTACCTGAAGAATATTTTATGGTATCCAATCAATTCCACAATCACAAAAACCATGAAATTATACTGAAAGCCTTAACAAGATTAAAACAAACCGGAACTTCAGTACATATTGCGATGACAGGCCGTTTCAGGGAAGCTTCTTTTTCACCCTATATGCAAAAGCTTCATCGAATTATTGATGAGAATAACCTTTCAGGCAATATTAGTCTATTGGGCCTGATTCCACGCGATGAGCAATTGCTTTTAATGAAACACTCCAAAGCAATAATCCAGCCCAGTTTGTTTGAAGGGTGGAGCACGGTTATAGAAGATGCCACCTCATTGCAAATTCCGGTTATAGCTTCTTCTTTACCGGTTAACATAGAGCAATTGGGTGAAACCGGAACTTTCTTTGAACCTCATGACGATAAAAAACTGGCGGAAATACTTGCTTCTTTTCCGGAACGAAACATGGATGATGAGTTTTATGAGCCTTATCATGAACGAGTACGGAATGCAGCTAAGACTTTTATAAATGTATTTAAAGCCTACTGAAAAACTCCTAATCGTCTAATATCTCATAAATTATAAACTTGTTTTTTCTGACAGGATTTATTGCATTGCTTTTTGACAGGCCTGCCCGACTGTCCGCCATAGGCGGACGGGCGGGATTTACAAGATTTACCCGTTTTATTTTGGTCTGCTAAAAAGCATGGAATGTGGACGTATGGCGAGAAAAACCTTGCATATAACATAACATATATCATCATACCATACTGGCATCCAATGATATATTGTTTTTTCAGCAGGCCCTATTTAAAGCCGATTAGATACATTTGATTTTTCAATTGAAATGAAAGAAAGAACAACACTATTTTTCCCGAAAACCTTGAACAATTACTCTAAAAATTGAAAATATTACTCCCCACTATGCTTAAATGCCTGCCGAAGCAAGTATTTATGACTTCGATTAAACTGTGGGATTTAATTGCAGGAAAGTAACTGTGAAGAAAATAACCATTCTTAACCAGGATTCCGGCTATCTGATGATTGACCTGGCCAATGCTTTTAATGAAGCAGGTTACGAAGTATCATTGATCACCGGACGTTTGGTGCAACGGAATACTCCTTTGAATACATCCATCCGTTTGTATCGCGTGGCGGAATATCGTAAAACAAGTATATTTTCTCAGTTTATTAGTTCGGTTTCTGCCTTTATTCAGATGATTTATCTCGTTTGGTTAAAGACGAAAGACACCCACCTGTTAATTGTAACAAATCCACTGTTTTCTCCTTTGCTTCCCTTTTTTGTCAGGAACAGTTATTCCCTTCTTTTTTACGATATCCACATCGAATCCCCGGCAAAGTTTCTACCCTGTCGCAATAAATCTATCCTTTCGCGACTGTGGGTGTGGTTACATGAAAAAAGTCTTCAAAATGCCACATCAATATTTACCTTAACGGAGGGTATGAAAACTCACCTGGAAGCCTTTGTTCACAATAAAAAGATTTCGGTTGTTCCTGTCTGGACGGATAGTAATTATCTGAAGCCTGTTCCGAAAGAAGAAAATATATTTATACGTGCAAATAACTTAGAGGGTAAATTTATTGTCATGTATTCTGGAAACCTGGGATTAGGTAATGGCTTAGAGATGTTACTGGAAGTAGCTAAAAAGATAAAAAATCCCAAAGTACAGTTCTTAATTGTGGGTGAAGGCACCGGGAAAAGCAGCCTTAAGAAAAAGGCAAAAGAACTGATATTGCCTAATGTGAGTTTTTTGGAATGGCAGCCAACAGAGATGTTGCCTCTTTCTTTAGCTGCGGCTGATATTGCGGTGGCTACTTTGTCAGGGTTAAAAGAAGGCAACTCAATCCCCAGTAAATTTTTCAACTATCTGGCAGTCGGCGCTCCAATACTTAGTTTGGCTCCTGAATCATCCGATTTGGCTAACCTAATTGCTAAATACGATGTGGGGCGTAACTTTTCCAATCCGCAGGTAGATGATTTAATTAATTTTATTGAATTCCTGACAGCGGATAACCATAGAATGTATTACAGCAATCAATCCCTGAAAGCGGCTAAAGATTTTACAAAGGAAAATGCACAATTGATTATCAAAAATTTGAACAACAATTAAATTTTATCCGAGAAAAAATATCAATGATTTTCTGTTTAACACTGAAATTGCATAGCCACCCTTAACTATTCAATTTTAATTGAAATAATGATTACCCGAACTAAAAGCATTATCACCCGAAACCTTCTGAATATTCCCGGCTGGAGGGCCAGGCGAAGGATTGTAGTGATTGAGTCAGATGACTGGGGTAGCATCCGCATGGCATCGCCGGAGGCATACCGTCATTTTCTCTCTTTGGGTTATCCGGTGGATCAATGTCCGTACAATCGCTATGATATGCTGGAATCTAACAGCGACATGGAAATGCTTTTCGAAGTGCTTGATTCCGTTAAAGACATTCATGGCAGGCCGGCCATGCTTACAGCGAATAGTCTGGTGGCCAATCCTGACTTTGGAAAAATTGAGGCAGATAATTTTGCCAACTATCATTACGAAATATTCACCGA
>JACDJC010000984.1_pt1 | contig 28130 bp, 24 predicted proteins | sample 7454191 | NCBI WGS metagenome assembly JACDJC01 (sample SAMN14253291, study PRJNA609438) | sludge metagenome | isolation source: sludge after 25d culture with pyrite and EDTA | collected 2018-12-20 | reverse complement strand
TACACCCGCTCGCTACCAGCAGCTAAGGCAACGCTACTGCTGCCGGGACCGAGCCAACCCCAAGCGCAGGTCATGAGCCTGTGCTAGAACTTAAGAACCAAGAGGAACTGTCCAACAGGCGGGGTCCACCGCTACCATCGTCGAGCTGAAAGCGGAGCGCCATAGGTTGCGGCAGAACATCGACGCAATCGACATCGAAGTCCAGCAGCATCAGGTTCAGCATCTCAAGACGGCTCTCGTAAGGAATCAACCGGTCGAGCGCCGCGAACCAGTACAGGCCCGGCAAGCCAACCTGGCCCTTATACGAAGGGATACTACGCACTGATTCGAAACCGATGAAGTCAAGTAAATGAGCGTCACTGACGGTGACGCCCTCGCGGCGCACGCCGCCAGCATCGACGATTGTGCAAGAAATCGCGGAACGTGGAGGTGAAGAAATGCTAGTCACGCTTTGAAGGTATCGTCGATCTTCAAAGGGAGCCGACTACAATATGACAATGCTGCAAACCGACGCCGTATTCGGGGATATTAATGCTGCGGCCAAGCCCGAAGGGCGCTGTGTTGTCGCAGCGGCTATCTGGAACAGGTTCTTGGGCTAACAGACCCACAGAAGGAAGAGTGGAGGGTCTCAGGTTCAACGGTCCAATTTCAAGCGCTGCACATAGACTGAGTAAGAGCCGAAGCGTAGAGGTGAGACAAATGACCATGGGATCCGCTTTTTGATTCCTCGATCCTGGGCCGTTTCATCCCCAAGGAGGACCACCCGCCCGATCAATTTATGACTATTCCATCCTTCAGTTGAACTATTCGGTGCGCTCGGCTGGCCACGTATGGATCGTGAGTGACTAATATGATCGTGACGCCGAGCTGGTTGGCGTTCTCGAATAACGAGAGAATCTCGTCCCGCGAATTGGAATCAAGATTGCCCGTCGGCTCGTCCGCGAGAATGAGCTTTGGCTCGGTTACAAGCGCACGAGCGATGGCGACACGCTGCTCCTGACCTCCCGAAAGCTCACGCGGAAGGTGGTCCGCATGTTCCAACATGCCGACCGAATCCAGCGCTGCAAAGGATCGGGCCTTTCGTTCCTGTGCAGTTGGGCCGGGCCGCCGCCTCGCGTATGACAAGGGCAAGGCCACGTTGCGCCAAGCACTGAGGTGTGAAATGAGATGGAATCCCTGGAATACGAACCCGATCACCTCGTTTCGCAGTGCGGAAGCGGCTCGGTCGCCTAGGCCGGAAGCATCCCGTCCTCCGATTCTATAGACGCCTGAGCTGGAGCGGTCTAGCAGGCCGAGCAGGCTTAACAAGGTGGACTTGCCCGAACCAGACGGACCGGTAATGGCTACGTACTCACCTTGGGTGATCGTGAGGTTGGCATCTCTTAGAGCCGTGATTTCGCGAGCGCCCTTTTTGTGAACGCGCGTCAGGCCCCGCGCAGAAAGAAGCGCCTCCTGAATGGCGGATTTTGTTGAGGGCTCGCTGAGCGTCGACACTACGGAATCCTTCCTAAAGTAGCCTGACCGGACCTATTAGTCACGAAGCCGTGCCATGCGCGCGAGTTCGGCGTGCAATTTATACTGGAGAGATTCACGCCTAAAACTCGACTAGAAGAACCCGTTCAAGGTCATCCACTGTTGAAGCGTTTGCACGCTTGTGGGGTTGCTAGGTGAGGCCGCGAAAAATGCCACAGCACGGCCCGTATCGTCGAATATCACTAAAGTCGAAGTCGGATGTGTAGAGAACCCGTATACCCAGTTTGGCAAGCTGTCGCTGAATGCAGGATCGACTTTCACTCCGAGACTCAATAAAGCAGCACGATGCTCGCCAGCCGGGACGATCTCCTCGAAATCTGCCGTTAAGGTCTCGCCCGCGGCCAAGAAGAGGGGTATAGAAACATCTGCCGCCTCGAGCACCATCTGGGCAGCCTCGGCTACCTGCGAAACCGAAACTGGTTGTGTATAGGCGTCAAGTAAGAGCACTGCGAACCAAGTCTCATCTACGCCGTAGGTTGCTACCACTTCAGCGGGGAGCCGATAGTCAGCGGAAAGGCCAGTATATTCACCATCGACGCACGCTTGTACAAAGCGACCCAGCGCAACCTCCGTAGGCCGAGATTCCCGCTGTGATCGAGCCCAGGCAAGAACATGCTGGTCATCGACGCAGAGCACCATTCGAACAGGGCTGAGAAACTCCATGCCCCTGACCATATTTCTCGTGGCCGCAATCTCTGCGAGAGCACCGTCACGGTCCCACCTAAGTGAAAAACCTTCAGGGTCAGCTAGCCAAGCCAAGCCAGATGCCACAAGCTCGTCGCCGGTTGTCGGGAAAAACGGTGCATCTCGACCCATCATCTGGCCCTCAGCCATTCTGTTCTCCGATGTACCCCATTGAGTCGCCACAAAAATCGACTCTGGGGCGCCGTATTTTACTAAGGTGCGAACGATTAGATCCGTTTGGTCTTTGAGCCTGCTAGCAGCATTAGCGTTTGCCGACGAAGCATAGCGGGAGTCGACAGACTGTATTTGCACCACCGTAGGGCCACCTGACGTCGGCATGGCATCAAGACTTCGCAAGGCTGTTTCAAGCGCTGAAAGCGCTTCGCCATCAGGGATGTTGCCCGCCTGGAGGTTTTCCAAGTTCGTGAAGATCGTAGGAGTTGCCTGAGCTCGCCCGGCATGGAAACACACGACAACGACTAATGCGCTCAAGATTGCCAGGTGTCGTACAACAAGACTCATATGCATGTTAAGTTTAAGGGGTCCCTCCAAGATATTTCATCGACTCGATGTGGACGTCAACCGAAGCGCCTCCGCAGCGCAACGATAGGCTCGACGTAACTACTAGTATAACCTTTTGACCCGCACCCGAGGGCAAAACAAATCGGTCAGGCCGTTCCTCACGCTAGCAAGTAAACGGTTGGCAAGGGCCAATTTCGCAGCGCCGTGGTGGAACGTAGTCATCGTCATAGAAGTCTACGCGTCCACCGATAGCAGGGGGAGGGTTCGGGTTCGTGCACGACCGGCATACGGGAATGACGCATGCTGCCGCAGCGAAGGATCCGATGGCGAACACCAAAGATGCGATGCCTAGTCTGTACATCCACGCTTTTCGCATGCTTGCCCATAGCCCGAACGCATTCTTTTTCATCCGATTCCACCACCCAACTCAGTACCTCGACAATTATGCCGTCAATGTCCTGCTATTTCGATGGCTAGTTAATCAAGGCTCCCTTCGAGGGGATTCGGCAGCCAAAGCTGCGGAGGCCGTAGTTATCCTCTGTAGATAGAGGTCTTCATCGTCAACAGAGCTGAAGACAATTCGATCACGAACCCTGCCGAAAGCATCGATGGTGATAGAAGACGGTACGACTCCTCCAACGAGCGCACTGACCAAGCTCCTCTTGTCATCGGTGTAGACAGTCACGGCCATATCAGTTGCGTTAATGGCAGGGGTAAAGGAGATGCTTTCGAACGATTGAGGGTCAATGAGCGAACCAATGGGGCTCGACTCCGCCAGCTCCTCAAGGGTCCGCGTTCGAACTTGTATGTGCTCCAAGCTGGCGGTCGAGTCCACGACTATAGTAGTTAGCGCATCTGAGATCTCGGGAAGGGCTTCAGAAACTAACTTCGGCTCCATCAGCTGACATAGTGTGCAGGTAGCATCAGTGAATACTAGCGTGGCTGGTAAGTTCGCTCCGATTCCTGTTTCGTCGAGAATCCACGCTGGCACCACGTCGCCAGCGAGTACAGCTGTTAACGCGGATGGGACGGAAGTGGACGTTGCACTAGATGTTTGCGAACACCCTGCTGCGATTTCAATTGCAGCTGATAAGTCGTTACCGTGGCCTGGGTCAAATCCTAACCAGCCGCCTACAACCATATTAGAACTATCTACAGCTAGCACAGCAGGAGCCAAGCTGGTAGCTAGAGTAGCTAGCCATTCTCCAAGTGTTTCCTCTGCAACGACGATGGACGTCTCTGGATCGCTATCCGCGAGGACAGTCGTTAGAGCCTGTGCAGATTCGAGTTGGGTTTGGTTTGCTGGAATGACAATCAGGGAAACGTGCAGTCCATCCGTGCAGGTTTGTTGGACATCCGAGAGGGTCCTAGCAGCGATAGCAATAGGCACTACACAGTAAGTACAATCTTCTCGATAAGCGACGGCTACAAATGGCCCTGAGAGTGGAGCCTCCACGACCTCTCCAAGAATTCTTCCTCGACCCGCACGATTAGTGTCGTCTCCTGCGCCACACGTTTCACAATCGCCTGAAGCCTGTACCTCACTACTTACTTCTTTAATAGGAGTAGAACCCTGGTCCCTGCCGAACGTGTAGATGATAAATGCAAAGCCGCCGATGAACATCAGGGCTAGAACTAAGAGCCACAATCTATTCACCACTACCCCCAATCGCCGGAGCAATCGGAGATCACGACGAAGGGGGATGGCGCACCCAAAGCTCTCGGGCAATGCTTTGCTTAAGTCAAGACTCTAGCACAATACTTCGGACAACACCATGCTTTTGTGACCTGAGCTGCCCTTCAGCATAACCTTCTATGCCTCGCAACAGTTTTCACGATTGTCACTCACTTCGCAACACGCTCCAAGGGCTAAAGCGACTCAGCGCCACAATTGGAAAGATGACGGCGACTAGGCCGACGCCAAGCGCAACGAGAAACGCTAACAGCGTGGGCAAGATTGGAATCGTGAACTCCCAGGGCGCCAACGTCGCTACCCAGTAACTCACTCCAAGCGCGACAACAACTCCTACAACAGCCGCTGCCGAGGAGATCCGTAGTGCAGCCACGATAGAGTCGGCAGCAATGCGTGCAATAGGAGCTCCGAGCGCACGCTTAAGGGCATGCTCAGGCCTGCTCCGGAGCAACCGAACAGAAACGATTGTGGCTAGTCCTACGCCACCTATGACGAATGAAAGCCATGCGATTGCACGCCACGCTGTCGCCACATTCGCCATAGTTGAGCGAGCCATGCTAAGGTCGCCCGCCGGTTCGTGTACAACCGCAGGCGCGTACGCAGCTCCGTGACGCTCGTCAATCACCTGGGCGATTGTCGCTATCACTTGGCTATGGTCCGTCCTCGCCTCAACGACCACATGGAAGTCGGTCACGAGTGAACCACCAATGGGCATTTCCTGATCGCGCAGCCTCACAATGACCGAGTCGTACAGGTCACCTATGGAGACAACCGGTTGACTCGCGTATATCCCTACCACTTCGGCCTCGCCGCGGCTGGACGCTTCTCCGAAGCCCCCGGCACTTCCAAGCTGGAGATTCTGACCAACCACATCGGCGATAGCAACACCGGGAAACGCCAGTTCAGCTATATCAGGGCCGATGATCACCTCGGTTGGCTCCTCAGGCACTCGGCCAACGAGTAGCGGCCGTGGGAAGATATCGAAGAAGGCGCGATCCACGTTGTAAGCCACCACAGGCGAAGTTCCTTCACCGCCGGCAAGTGGGGTGACCAAAGAGACACCTTCCGCGGTGGAAGCGGCGAACCCGGCTACCCCAGGCAGAGAAGCTATGGCCCTCGCGTCAATGGAATCCAAAGGGGGCGGGGGGTAGACGGACGTTCGTGCGCCGAGAATCGCGGTGCTGACTACAAGCCTGTCACCACCAATCTCACTTAGGCGGTTCTGAAACCAGTCGAGAGTACCAACACCGATGGCTGAGGCCACTACGAGAGCAAGGGCTCCCGCAGCCATCCCCGTAAGCGCGATACCGTCCCAGACTGGCGGCGACAGCTGCTCACGCAACGCCTTGTAGATCGGCATCTTCAACGTCCACAATGCAGGAACTAAAGCGGCCACGAGAGAGATGAGCACCCCGCAACCTCCCGCGTATACTACCGCGGCGCCCGTGACTGTCACACCATCAACACCTGAGCCCACAAAACGTACCGCCAGAGGCAACAGTGCCACGCCCACGGCAGTGCCGGCACCACCTACGATTAGACCGTCAATCACTACGCGCGCGGCCGCTCTGACGGCAGTAGCTCCGATCGCCCTGCTCACGGCAAGTGACTTCGCTCTATCGACAGCTCTTAGACCTAGTGCGTTCGCCAAACTTCCGACTGTCGCGATTAGGGCGAGAATTACGATCCAGGCTGAACCACGACCAAGCTCGTCAGCCACTTCGTTACGGAACACCGCCTGGCTACCGAGCCAAACGTCGGAGGCCACGACTTCGGTCGCCCGCGCTATGGGTAGACGCGCGACTGCCTCGCGTACGCTCCGAGCGGCTACGGCCTGCTGGCCTGGCTCGAAGCTGACGTAGGCCTGCGAATCGGCCGGCCTGAAGTCCTCACCGAACGTAGAGAGTGCCGAGGAGAATGGGTGCAATGCGGCCACGTCCAAGCGCTGGAACTCTCCTACCTGATCAGGGATCGGCTCGAGCACACCGACTATACGAAACATCGATCCCCCGCCAGCGTCAACCAGTTCTCCTACTGCGTCCTTGGCACTACCGAAGAGTTCTGTAGCGATTACGGAACCGAGCACGGTGACGGGCAAGCCGATGACAGCGTCGCGTTCCTCGAGCGGCCGCCCCGCGGCAAGGTTTAGCCCCAACACCTCGAAGAGTTGCTCGGTTACCGGGACAAGCGTGACCCGAACGTTGTTACCCAACTGCGTCGAGCTCCCACCTATATACGCCACACGCTCAACACCCGGCAAATCGGCGAGTGACATCGCCTCTTCGTAAGTAATGCCGTAATCCTGGCCACGCTCCAAGACGAAACCTGGTTGAGGCGCAAAGCGAACGACCAAGACATTGGGCGCGAACTCGACAGCGAGGTCGTGGAGTTGCTGTTGCTGCCACTCCCTAACGCCAACAACAGCACCAAAAGCAGCTACGCCGATGGCGACCGACAGCACCGCTAACACGGTCTGCATCTTCTTCACTCAGCACCTCCTATGTCGACAGGATATCGAAAATCTCAGGTTGACAAGGCAAACATCAAGGCTTCAATAGCAATCCGAGCCTCGAACTCCCGTCTTTCCGCAACGCGTTGCCGTTTCGTTAAGGCATCAGTAACTTGGCTATCAGGGGCAAAGCGACCGCGGACAAAATGCGACCTGTTGCGCGGATACTACAGGTACTAGAAATCGTCGCCTGTACTTAGAGCGTCCCAAGTCAATGAGGGGCGTCGCCACAATTCATGGTCCGAATCGAATCCGAGGCCAAAGATGGATAAGCAATCAACATGCACTGAGGAGTCCTGTTCCCCTGATCGTCCCGCCAAGTCCTATCGAATGCCTTAACCAATTCTGAGACAAAGCTCTCATCATTTTCTCACTTGAGGCAGTGAGGCGTCTTCAACTGCCAGCTTCAACTACGCCCACTCTCAAGTCGGCGCGAATCCTACTCTCAGTTCACTCTCAAATCAAACTACCCAACTCTCAGGTACAACTACCCGCCTACACATGGTGCGGCGCGTGACGGCCGAGGGCCAAGCGTTCGTCGAGGCAGTAGAAGCAGATTCGGGCTGGAAGAAGTTCTTCAGTCGAGTTACTCAGTTAGCCCAAGAGGGAGTCCGGGTCTCGATTCCAGTGCTCCTCGATTATGGCCTCCGCCAACTAAGTCGGTAGCAGCCTCTTTAGCCACCGGTAGCACCACCAACACTAGCCCGGCTGACACGTTAAGGGTCAGCCGGGCTTCTTCTATCAACTTTCTATCTAATCTCTTTCAGACTGCAAGATTCCGAGCCGCCTGCAGCCAATTGCACCGACTTGAGACAGACTGCAGGGACTTCTGAGAACCAACAGCTCCATCTCACGTTGGTCTCATTTCACCCTCTATGTTCTCAGTTATAACTTCCCCTCTACAACAAACATACCTACCCACTCAACTGCCCGATTATCGAGAACATCGGCAGGAACATGCCGGCCACGATGAAGCCGACGATGACGCCGAGGAACACGATGAGCATGGGCTCGAGGGCGGCGGTGAGGCTGTCGACGGCCTCGTCGACCTCGCGTTCGTAGAAGTCGGCCACCTTCTCCAGCATGCCGTCCACGGCGCCCGTCTCCTCGCCGATGGCGATCATGGAAGAGACCATGGGCGGGAAGACCTGTGGGTACTTGATGAGCGTGGTGCTGATCTGCTCGCCGCGTTGGACGTTGTCCTTCGTCTCGTCGAGGATGTCCTCGATGATGGCGTTGCCGGCGGTGCCCTTGGTGATCTCGATCGACTCGATGATGTTGACGCCCGAGCGCAGGAGCAGGCCGAACGTGCTCGAGAAGCTCGCGATTGCGCTTTTCTGCACGAGCGTGCCTACGACCGGCATGCGCAACACGAACCCGTCGAGCACCCTACGGCCGTTCTTCGTCCGGTAGTAAAGGCCCAGGCCCACCACCACCACCACGATGATGCCGATGAGGATGTACCACTGGTAACGCAAGAAGTCGGAGACCGCGATCAGCGCCTTGGTGATGACCGGTAGGTCGCCACCCAACTGGTCGAGGATCTGGGCGAACTGCGGCACGATGCCCGTGAGGAGGAACCACGTCACTGCAAGCGCGATGACGAGCACCACCGTCGGGTACGTCAGCGCGGTCTTGATCTTGCCGCGCAAGGCGGCCTGCTTCTCCATGTACGCCGCGATGCGTTCAAGGATGCCGTCGAGGTTGCCCGACACCTCGCCGGCGCGAACGAGGTAGACGTAGAGCCTGTTGAAGAGCCGCGGGTGCTTGGCCAGTGCGTCGGAGAGCTGCTGGCCGGTCTCGAGGTCCTCACGTACTCGCTTGAGGGCGTCTTTCAGGCCCTGCTTGGGTGACTGCCGTTGAAGGATGGCGAGGCTCTGAACCACCGGTAGGCCGGCGTTGATGACGGTCGCGAACTGGCGGGAGAAGATCGTGATGTCGCGAACCGTCGGGATACTGCCGAAGTCGAGCCACTTGGGTAGCTTGATGTCGGACTGCAGGCCGGCCTTAGGAGCCTTGATCTCGGTGACGAAGTAGCCCTTCTGGCGCAAGGCCGTGGCCACGTCTCGCTGCGAGAGCGCCTCGGTAGTACCCGTGATCACCTTGCCGCTACGGTCACGGACCTTGTACTCGAAAACCGGCATCCTGCCTCCCTCGTACCCGCTTGGGCTCCACATCCGCCAACTCGCGGATAATGCGCGGCCCAGGCGTCCATGAGCGTACCCGACCAGCCGCCATGGAAGCTGGTGGATAGGTCACTTATCACGGGCAGGGGTAGCATCGGGGCAATGGCCGTTACTCACCGCGAATCCCTCAAGGCGCGGCGGCAGCGCGCGCTGCAGGTCCTTACGGAACTCAAGGCGCTTTACCCCGACGCGCGCACCGAGCTGGATTTCACGACCCCGTACCAGCTGCTGGTTGCAACCCTGTTGTCGGCTCAGGCAACCGACGTGAGCGTGAACCTGGCTACTCCCGCCCTCTTCGCGGCCTACCCCGACGCCGCCGCCCTGTCGGTGGCCACCGCGGAGGAGGTGGAGCCTTACATCAAGACCATCGGCCTCTTCCGCACCAAGGCGAAGAACTTGGTGGCCACAGCCAAACTCCTGATGACCGAGCACCGTGGTGAGGTTCCGGGCACCCGGGAGGAGCTCATGGCTCTGCCCGGCGTGGGCCGCAAGACCGCCAACGTGGTGTTGGCCAACGCCTTCGACGTACCCACGATAGCCGTGGACACGCACGTTGGTCGCCTGGCGCGGCGCCTCGGGTTCTCCACGAGCCGCGACCCCGACAAGGTGGAGGCGGACCTGCGGGCGGTCTTCCCCGAAAGCGAGTGGATATTCCTCCACCACGCCCTGATCCTGCATGGCCGCCGCGTCTGCACCGCCCGCAAGCCCGATTGCGAACACTGCACACTGTGCCGCTACTGCCCCTCGTGCGGCAAGGTCTGAACCCGTCATCGCCGGGCTCGCCTTCAGTTTGCATTGCCGCCGCGTACCAGGAAGCCGGCGATCGATTCTTGCCTAGGAACCCTAGGCGCGAGTACCGACCATCCAGACCCAGCCAAGGCTCCCCTGGTACCTTGACAGCATGATCGACCTCGCGATAATCGGCGCCGGCCCCATCGGGATCGAGGCCGCCATCCTGGCCAAGCGCGCAGGGCTGACCTACCGGGTCTTCGAGAAAGGCGCGGTCGTCGATGCCATCCGCCGCTACCCCATCTCCATGCTCTTCTTCACGTCCTCGGAACGGCTCGAAGTCGGTGGCCACCCCCTCGTCACCACCACCGACAAGGCTACCCGCAAGGAGGCCCTGGACTACTACCGCAAGGTGGTCGCGAACGAGAACCTGGAGGTGATCGCGTACACGCGGGTGGTCGGCCTGGCACCCACCCTGTGCCCGGGCGGCTCACGCGGTTTCGAGGTCCATACCAGGCCGGCGGAGGGCTGGCGGCTGCAACCTCACGTACCGGACGACGTCGTACTGGCGCGGTACGTGGTGGTCGCCACGGGCTACTTCGACAACCCCAAGCTCCTGGGAGTTCCGGGCGAGGACCTGCCCCACGTCTCCCACTACTACGACGAGGGCCATGCTCATTACGGCCGCAACGTCGTGATCGTGGGGGGCGGCTCCAGCGCCGCCGACGCGGCCCTGGACCTGTTCCGGGCCGGTGCAAAGGTGTCGATGGTCCATCGGGGCGACGACTTCCGGCGCAGCCTCAAGTACTGGGTGAGGCCAAACCTGGAGAACCGCATCAAGGAAGGCTCCATCGACGCTTACTTCGGAGCCACGGTGAAGAGGGTCGAGCCGGCGGAGGTGGTGATAGACCAGGGCGGCGCCGAACTGCGCCTACCGGCAGACCGGGTGTTCCTGCTGACCGGCTACTACGCCCCACCCGAGCTGCTCGAGAGCGCCGGCGTGAGGATCGACCCCGGCACCCTGGCCGCGGAGCTGACCGCCGGAACCTTCGAGAGCAACGTGGAAGGGCTGTTCGTCATAGGTTCCGCGGGCTCGGGTTCGCGCACCGCCGACGTCTTCATCGAGAACGGCCTAGTGCACGCCAAGGTCGCGCTGACCACCATCGCCAACCGCATCGCAAAGCAGAGCGGTGAGCGCGCCTCCGCGGTCGGGGAGCCCGGCCTGAGCGCCATCCGAGGCTGAGCCGAGGAGCGGCTACACCACTTTCGCCACGCCGAACGGACGTCCACGCCCCTGGAACCCGTCCGGGGCGCTAGAATCCGGACAGGAGGTCGAAGCTATGAAGCAACGCGACCTGTTGATCGGCATCGGGCTCATCCTGCTCGGCGCCCTGTTCCTGGTTGGCCCGGCTCTCGACCTCGCCCAGGTCGGTTGGCCGTTCTTCGTGATAGTCCCCGGAGTTGCGCTCCTGTTCGTGGCGTTCACCTCTTCCGTGAGCAACGGTGCCCTTGCCATCCCCGGCGCCGTCCTCACGGCCATAGGCATCATCCTCCTCGTCTTCTCGCTCAGCGGCCACTGGCAGGGCTGGGCCTACGCCTGGGCCCTCATCCTGGCGGCATCCGGCGTCGGCACATACCTGCAAGGCATGATCACCGACAACCCGAAGCTGCGGAAGGCCGGCGTCCGCACGGCCACGTACGGCGTCTTGGTGGCCATCGGCCTCGGCCTGTTCTTCGAGCTCCTCATCTTCGGCAGCCGCAGCGCCTTCATCCGCTGGTACCTGCCGATCGCACTCATCGTCATAGGCGCCGTCATGCTCTACCTGAACTCGCGCAGGCGCCCGGCGCCCGTACGGGCCGCGCAAGTACCACCTGGCGTTGCCCCCACGCCGCCGACGCCCACAACTCCGGCGCCCACGAAGGCCGACCCCCAGGAGCACGGCTGAAACGTGCGTCCGGGTCACTCAGCCGCGCCGAGTAACCGGGAGGCGCGTGGCTGCACGGCGCGAGGCGCGGCTTGCGGCTGATAGTCACGCACGAGCAGCCCGACTTCGACGCCCTGGCCAGCCTGGCGCTCGCCAGGCTGCTCTTCCCCGGCTCCACCGCCACCATCCAGGGCGGTCTCAGCCGGCAGCTCAATGCCTTCCTGCGCCTCTACCGCGACGAACTCGACCTCACGCCGGTCGAACGCATCGACCTGCAAGACGTCGACGAGCTGGTGGTGGTCGACACCAACGACCCGAGCCGCATCAGACCGTTCGACTCGCTCCTCGGCCACGTGCCGGTCACGCTCTACGACCACCATCCTCAGATGGCCGGGAGCATAGCGGCGGCGCGCGGCATCAGTGAACGGCTGGGGTCCACCGCCACCCTGCTTACTCGCGAGCTGATGGCCACGGCGGTGACCATCCCCCCGCCCGTCGCCACGCTTGCGCTCCTGGGCATACACGAAGACACCGGCAACCTCACCTTCGACCAGACGAGCGCTGACGATTACCGCGCCGCCGCACACCTGCTGGCCAGCGGGGCGAACCTCCAGGTCGTCAGGCGCTTCGCGCACACGGCCCTCGATGCCGCCCAGTCGGCCTTCCGCGACGCGCTCCTAGCCCACACCGAAGTCCGCTTCGTGGCGCACAGGCCCGTTGCCGCGGCCGCTTTCGAGCACCCGACCTACGTGGCGGGCGTGAGCGGCACCGTCAACGACCTCCTCGACCTCTTCGCCGCCGACGCCGCCATCGTGGCCGTGAAGATGGGCGGCCGTACCCTGGTGTTCGCCCGCAGTAACGAGCGCTTCGACTGCGCCGCGGCGCTCGCAAGCAGCATCGGAGGCGCGGGCCACCCCGGCGCCGCCTACGGCAAGTCCAACGACCCCCCTCCGGTGGTCCTGGAGCGGGTATTGGATGCGCTCGCGCTGCACGCGGCCCCCACGCTGGTAGCCGAAGACCTCATGAGCACGCCCGTGCGAACGGTACGGCACGACACCTCCGTGGCGGAGGCGACCGACAAGCTCCTCCTCTTCGGGCACAACGGCATGCCCGTCCTCGACGACTCCGGACAGGTCATCGGCGTCGTCTCGCGCCGCGACCTCGACCGCGCCAACCGCCACGGCCTGGCCAACTCGCGCGTGAGCGGCTTCATGACCCGCGACGTGATCAGCGCCCCAAAGACGGCCACCCTCCCCGAACTCGAGGCGCTGGTGCTGGATCACAACATCGGCCGCATACCCATCGTCGACCACGGGCGGTTGGTGGGAATCGTCACGCGCACCGACCTGATCGGCGCCCGCCACCGCGAGACGACCGGAGCGGACGTTGCGGGCGGCCTCCTCGCGCGCCTGCCCAGCCGCGTGAAGCGCATCCTCGACGAGGCCGCGGCCGTGGCCAGCGGCAGGGCCCTCTACCTGGTGGGGGGCACGGTGCGCGACCTGATGCTCGGCGCCGGCGTCAAGGACGTCGACCTCGTGATCGAGGGCGAAAGCGCCGAGAGCTTCGGTACGCGCCTCCAGGCGCGCCTTGGCGGCACACTGTCGTGCCACGTGGACTTCGGCACCTGCACGCTGGCGCTCGAAGGCGGCGCCATGCTCGACCTGGCGACGGCGCGCGAGGAGACGTACGCCCGCCCCGGGGTGCTGCCCGCCGTCACGCCCAGCTCGTTGCGCAAGGACCTCGGCCGCCGCGACTTCAGCGTCAACGCCCTCGCCCTCAGGCTGCGGCCCCAGCCGCACCAGCTAATCGACCCGTTCGGTGGAGCGGCGGACTTGGCGGCGCGGCAACTCAGGGTGCTGCACCCGCTCTCATTCGTGGAGGACCCCACGCGGATCCTGCGCGGCGCTCGGCTGGCCGGCCGGCTCGGATTCCACTTCGAGCGCGGCACGCTGTCGCAGGCACGCGCCGCCCTCGACCCGCGGTTCCTGGGCAACGTCAGCCGCTCGCGCCTTCGCGCCGAGCTGGAGATCACGCTGGACGAGCCGCGAGTGGCACCCGCGCTAAGCGTTCTTTGCGAGCTGCACGGCCTCGAGGCCATGTTCGGCCTACCCCGCGCCGAGGGTAGGTTGGACCCCCTGAAGCTGACCGCCGCCCTCGACGCCCTGCGCGAGGCCGGGCCGGTGCCCACCGAGGCCTACCTCCTCGCCCTTTTCGTGGGCGTACCCGTCGCCGACCTGGAGAAGCACGTCGAGGAGTTCAACTGGCCCCGGCGGCACCTCGCCACCCTGGCGCGGCTACACAAGGCCCTCGATCCGGGCCTCAGGCCCACCCACGAGGGGCGGCCGGAGCCACTGCGCGACGAGGACTTAGAGGCGCTGGAACCGGCCGCGCGGCTGCTACTGCGCGTCATCGACCCGGAACTGGGCCTCAGGGTCGAGAGGATAGAGTCCGGCACGCCCCGCAGGAGGCTCCGCGGGAGCGATGTGGTAGGTTTGGGGGTGCTGCCCGGACCCCGTGTAGGGCGTGTTTTGGACGAGGTAGCCCGCGCCAGGGCCGAACACGAGGTAGCGACTTTCGAGGAAGAACTCGACCTGGCCCGGCGGCTGGTCAAGGCGCAGGGTAACGCCGGCGGTCTGGAGTGAACCGATGTTCCTGAGGCTCATCAGCCAACCCACCGTCCTGGTCATCTCGGCCATCGTCATGGTCATGGCGCTCATCTTTCACAACATCGTTCAGGCGTTCGTGGCCGAGAGGCTGGGAGACCGCAGCCCGCGCCTGGCCGGCTTCGGCGCTTTCGAACCGCAGCGCCAGCTCGACCCCTTCGGCGTCCTGTTCCTGTTACTGCTCGGCTTCGGCTGGCCCCGCGCCGTGCCCGTCAACTCGCGCAACTACCGGCGCCGCACCGAGGCGTGGGTCTGGTTGGCCGGCATCGGCTCCTACCTCGTAGTGGCGTTCGTCAGCCTGCTGATCGCGGCCGTCTTCCGCTCCCTCGAGAGCCCCGTGCTGTACCTCTCGTTCGAGGTGGCCGCCAGTTACGCCGTGTTGCACGCCGTCGTCAACCTGTTCCCGCTGCTCCCGCTCGACATGGGCCGCGCCGCGCTCGCCTGGGGCAACCCCGACGTAAGGCGCGTGATCATGCAGATCGCGCAGTTCGGCGTGCTCGGTTTCATGGTCTTCTTCTTCGTACTCAGCGCCACCGGCGTCATAGGACGCATCATGTTCCTGGTCGAACGGCTGTTCTCTAACATCATCGGCCTCATCCCGGGACTCTGACCTAGCGGACGGGCCGATCCTCGGAACACCTCGAAGACCGCCTAAAGGCCATACGCCCTACCCGGCCTCAGACCACGCCACCGTCAGAACGCGCCACCCTCAGAGCACCCCCATGCTCTGAAGCACCCCTATGCTCAGGCCTCCGCCTCGGCCGCCTCACTACTCCGCTCCCGCACGTCCACCACCATCTGCACGAGGGGCGCGTACGTCTCGAACGTCTCCATCAGCCGGCCGGCGGGGTCGAACTTGCGGATCAGGTGACCCCCGCGCCGCGCCACGTACAGGTAACCCGAGTCGTCGACGCCCAGGTCGACGAGCGTGTCCGTGCCTTCTCCCTGGCGAGCGTCCAAGTTGAACGACACGCCTACCTTGCCGTCGGCCGTCACCTTCCGCACCTTGCCGGCGCTGGCGTCGGAGATGTAGACGTTGCAATCGGCGTCCACGGTCATGCCGTCCAGCAGCCGCAGGCCGGGCTGCTCGGCCGACACCTTGAACGCCCAGCGCGTCTGGTAGTCGCCGTCGGCGCTGAGGCGCTGGACCTGGCGGTTGCCGTAATCGAGGACGTAGACGCTGCCGCGCCAGTCGACCGCCACGGCCCGCGGATCGTCGAAGGTCCCGTGGCCCTTGCCGCGCCCACCGAAACGCGCGATGAACCGACCGTCGTTACTGAAGCGTGACACCATGAACGTCTCGCTGTCGAGCACGTAGACCGTGTCGTCGGGCGCAACGGCCAGCCCCAGCGGGTAGAGGAACTCGCCCGGTTGCATGCCGTAGGGGCCGAACGACGTCTTGACCGTGCCGTCCGGCGCCAGCTTGTGGATCATCTTGTGGCTCTGCTGGCCCACGCGGTACTCGAAGATGGCTGCGAACACGTCCCCGCCGGAGTCGACGCTGACGGCGAGGGGCGCGGCGGAGAAGTTGCCGCTGCCGACACCGATGTCGCCGATCGACGTGTGCAGGTTGCCGTCGGGGTCGAGGATGCGCAGCACGCCCTGGCGCGCCGAGACCGTCAGGAGGAGACGCGTGGGCAGGTTGCCGGCATCGTCGGCCTCGAAGTCCACGTCCTCGAGCGTGTCGTAGACCTCGTCGAGCGTCGGCCGCTCGTCGGCGTCCTTGGCGATCATACGCATGACGAGCTGATCGAGCGCCTTGGGAACCCGCAGGTCCACCTGCCTGGGCGGCGGAGGCGTCTGGAAGATCTGTTGGTGAACGATGGCCTCGTAGCCACCCTTGAACGCCGTCTGGCCCGTCAGCATCTCGTAGAACACCAGGCCCAGCGAGTAGATGTCGGAGCGGTGGTCGATCTTCAGACCGCGCGCCTGCTCGGGCGACATGTAGACGGGCGTACCGACCCTGGCCCCCGTCATGGTGAGCCTCGACAGCACCTTGCCACCGGCGATACCGAAGTCCATGAGCTTCACCGCGTCGGGCCTCAGCCGGGCAGCTTTGCTACCGTCGCCCGGCTCGATGCCGCCGCGCGTGATCATGACGTTGGCCGGCTTGATGTCGCGGTGGATGATGCCTGCCGAATGGATGTGCTGCAAGGCCCGCACGACGAGCCGCATGATCTCGACCGACAACGGGATGTCGAGCTCGTGCCCCTCGATGTAGCCCTCGAGGGAGCGCCCGTCCACGAACTCCATGACCATGTAGTGCTGCACGCCGACGGCGCCGTGCTCGAAGGTGCGGACGATGTTCCTATGGTTGAGGCGTTGCGCCACCTCGGCCTCGCGGTGGAAGCGGCGGATGAACTTGGCGTCGGCCACGTACTGTTCCATCGGGATCTTGAGGGCGACCACCTGATCGTCGCTCAGCCTCCGTGCACGGTAGACGCTCGCCATGCCGCCCGAACCGACCTTCTCGAGCAGGCTGTAGCCGGGCACGTCGGCCGCCTCGAACTGCTGGGACCCCGTTCCGTCGGCCGTGCGCCCGTCGGCGGGGCGCCGCGGCCGCCTCCTAGCGGGCGCCACTCGGCTGCTCCTGGCGCTCTGCACCGTTGCCGGGACGAGCAGGCCGAGCGCGATGACCGCGAGGACGATCGGCGTGATGGCGCGCTCCACCCCACCGAGCCACAGCACGCCGACCGTGAGCAGCACGGCCAGCGACAGCAGTGCGCCCAGCACCCAGACGGGTGCCCGCAAGAGCAGGGCGACCAGAATGGCTCCGGCGACCCATAGGACGATCATGGCTCCACACCGAAGATGACGAGCGTGATGTTGTCGGGTCCGCCGCGCTCGTTGGCCAGCGCGATCAGCACCTCGACGTTCATCTGGCGATCGGAGTTGCTCTGGATCTCGGCGAGGATCTCCTCGGGCTTCACCTGACCGTGCAAGCCGTCGGTCGAGAGCACGAGCACGTCACCAGGCTGGACCTCCAGCTCGATCACGTCGGGTGCCACCTGCGGACGGGTGCCGAGCACGCGCGTGATGAGGTTGCGCCACTCGTGCTCCTCGGCCTCGGCCTCGTCCAGGAGGCCCTTCTCGACCTGCTCTTCCACCCAGGAATGGTCCTTCGTGAGCTGGTAGATCTTGCTCCCACGAACGAGGAACGCTCGCGAATCACCCACGTGACCCAGGTAGGCCTTGCGGCCCACGATGGCCACGCAGGTGAGGGTGCTACCCATGCCACGGCGGTTGAGGGTCTTGGTGGCCGCGGCGTACACGCGCCGGTTGGCGAGCCGCATGGCCTTGTCTATCAGGCTGCCGATGCCCACCACGGGGCGGTGCGCGCGGATCTCCTCGGAGTACCGGGAGAACGATTCGTCGAGCACCTCGGTCGCGAGCTTGCTGGCGACCTCGCCGGCGGCCGCGCCACCCATGCCGTCGGCGACGGCAAGAAGCGTCAGTTCCCCAACGTCCAGGGGGAACTTCCAGACGCGGTGGAAGTCCTCGTTAAAGGGCCTGACCCGCCCCACATCGGAGCCGTGGCCCACGTTATGTCCGAGACGCACGACACGAGTCTACATTCTATGGGCCGTCAGGGTTCAGTTTCCCTTGGTGCGCGGTCGGCGCACCGTCTGCAGGTACGGGTAACGCTCGAGCATCCGGCGCACGTCCTGGAACAGCGCCACCCCCTCGTCCACGCTGCGCGGCACCTCCTGGATGCGGACGTAGGCCGTGTGGCCGCTCGGGAACACCACGGTCGGGGTGCCGAAGATGTCCCTGGCCGCCGCACGCATGTGCTCTTGAGCCAGCACCGTGCGGCATTCCGGGTTGGCGAGCTCGTGCTCGAACAGCGCCAAGTCGAGGCCCACTGCGTTGGCCACGCCCGCCACCGTGGCCCCGTTGAAAGGCTGGTAACGCATGTGGTTGGCGCGTTGCAGCGCGAGGCGGAACGCGTCGTGCGCCTCTGCGCCCTGCTTGCGAGCGGCCAGCGAGGCCAGGAACGGTAGCAGGCCCTTGCACCCTCCCCCATCTCCCCTGTCCAGCGGCTCGTTCCAGAGCTGCCACGCGTTCACCGCCCCCGGGGCCCTACGAGCGTGTTCGCTCTGGTAGAGCGAGAAGTGTTCCCAACGGACGTCCAAGCCAAGCGGCTCGCTGATGAGCGCGAAGAGTTCCGCCGCGCGCCAGGAGAATGGGCAGATGTAATCGAAATACACGGTGACGCGCTCTGGCATGCCGTCATTGCATCATCGGGCTCGGCGCCCTTGGGTAGTGGCCGACACAGGAGCACCGAAGGTCGAGCAGCCGAGTCGTCAGTTGGGATCCTCGCTACCGTCGTCAGGCAGGGCCTGAAGGCTCGTCCCGTCGTCCCGGGCCGGCGGCTCGGGGATGACGCCGAAGCGGCCCTCGTAGCGGCGGATGTTGTCCTCCAGGCTCCTAAGAAGCGCCTTGGCGTGCCGCGGGCTGGTGACCAACCGCGCGGTCACGACGGGCTGCTGACCGGGCATCACCAGCACGAAGTCGAGGAGAAACTCATCCGGCGTGTGGGCTATCACGGCCCCGTTCGTCGGGCGACCGCGGGCCGTCTCCTTGTCGATCTCGAGCTTGAGCGGGTTCATGCCACAGGCTAACCGCGGAGCGGCCGGCGGGTCTCAGCCTTCGACCGCCAGCTCCTCCAACCTGGTCAAGCGGTTCCTGACCGCGAAGCGGGCCCGACCCAGGTCCGCGTCCGATTCCAAGGCCATCACGACCACCCGGTCGCTCTTCGTGAGCGGCACGAACAGGAGGGGTCCCGTGTCGAGGTCGAGCATCAGTTGCTTGGGGCGTGAGGCGCCCGAATCGCCGTCGCCGCTACCGGGGAGTAGCTCGCCGAGGGCCGTGGCGGCGGCCAGGGTGGTCGTCATGACGCCGGCCGCACGCGCCATAACCGCATCGTCGTGGCTGCGGCCAGCCAGCATGTCGCCGGCGCCGTCGACCAGTGCTGCTACGGTCGCGCCGCGAACGGCCAGGAGCTCGTCCAGCACGGCTTCCAACGCCGGTAGACCGCTCATGCGAACGCCCCGGCCAGTTCGCTCGCCACTTCGGCGGCGAGGCGTCTTACGGAGCCCAGGTCGGCGCTGGCGCCCACGACCACGAACAGGAAGAGCTCGCCGTTCACGCGCCGAGCGAGGTAGCCGCCGCTCTCCGAGAGCGCCACGAGTTCGTCGATCCGTGCGCCCAACTGCTGGCTCATCTCACCCGCCACGATGGTGAGAACGGACGTGAGGTCGGCGGCCACGCGCTCCAGCTCGTCGGCGCCCGGCGCCGAGCGGAGCTTGCTCGCCTGAGCGTCGTTGGGGTGGCGCTCGACGAGGAGCCCGTCCATGCCCACGACGGCCACGACCCGGCACCCGGGCAGCCTTGACCAGAGTCCAGCAAGGACGTCCTCGAGGTTCATCATCGGCGGCACTCTAGCACTCGCCAAACGCCTTCGGCGTGGGGCTGTTCATACGTCCCTGCCTGCTATCATGAGAACCGATGACGCAACTTCACGTTCGCGCACCCGAGGGCGCCGTAGCACCCATCGTCCTGCTACCCGGCGACCCGGACCGAGCCACTCTGGTGGCGGAACGCTTCCTGACGAACCCGGAGCCTTACAACACCTACCGGCACCTGTACGGCTACACGGGCACCTACCAGGGCGTCCGCGTGAGCGTCCAGGCCACCGGCATGGGCTGCCCGAGCCTCGCGATCGTGGTCGAGGAGCTCGTGCGCGAGGGCGCGAAGACGCTCGTGCGCATCGGCACCGCCGGCGTCGTCGGCGCGGGTATCACTCCAGGCGACCTGATCGTCGCCACCGGCAGCGTCGCCAACGACGGCACCACCCGTCAGTACCTAGGCCCAGCCAGCTACACGGCCGTCCCGGACTTCGAGCTGACCCAGACTCTGGTCGCCGCCGCCAAGCGCCGGAAACCGGCCACGCACGTCGGTCTCATCCAGACCGACGACGCCTTCTACGCCGTTACCCAGGCGGCCACGGTCGAGCTCGCTGCCAAAGGCGTGCTGGCGCTGGAGATGGAGGCCTCGGCCCTCTTCATGCTGGGCAAACTCAGAAGCGTCAGAACCGGCTGCATGCTCGTGGCCAGCAACCGCATCGGCGACGCCTCGTTCGTCGCACCGGAGATCTTGGACGAGGCGATCCTCGAGATGATCGAGGCGACCCTTAACGCCTGCGTGGCCCCCTGAGGCAGCGCGCGTTCGGCGAGAGGAGTAAACGGATGAAAGTAGCGGTCATCGGAGCGGGCGCCATGGGCTCGGGCATCGCACAGACCTGTGCGCTGGCCGGGCACGAGGTAACCCTCCTGGACACCGATCACGGGGCCCTGGAGCGCGCGGAGAAGACCATGCGCGGCAGCTTGGCGCGCATGGTGAAGAAGGAGACGATCGACAAGGCGGCAGCCGACGAGGCGATGACGCGAGTGACGGCCAGGCACGGGATCAGCGGGCTCGAGGACGCCGGCGTGATCATCGAGGCCGTCTTCGAGTCGCTCGAGGTCAAGCGCGAGGTCTGGGGTCAGCTGGCGGCGATCACGTCGAAGGGCGCGCTCCTCGCCACCAACACCTCCAGCCTCTCGGTCACGGCCATCGCCGAGTTCAGCGGGCGCCCCGAACGCTTCTGCGGCATGCACTTCTTCAACCCCGTGCCGATGATGGCGCTGGTAGAGGTCGTCCGCGGGCTCCGCTCCAGCGAGGAAGCCGTCGAGCAGGCCAGGGCGTTCGCCGAGGGCATCGGCAAGACGCCCATCGTGTGCGAGGACAAGCCGGGTTTCATCGTCAACCGCCTGCTGGTGCCTTACATCAACGACGCCATCCACGCCCTCTCGGAAGGGGTGGCCAGCGCCGAGGACATCGACCGGGCCATGAAGCTGGGCGCCAACATGCCCATCGGGCCGCTGGCCCTCGCCGACCTGGTGGGGCTCGACGTGAGCCTCGCGGCGGCCGAGTCCTTGCTGACCGAGTTCGGCGATCCGAAGTTCAGGGTGGCGCCGCTCCTTCGTCAGATGGTCCGCGCCGGCAAGCTCGGCCGCAAGTCGGGCGAGGGCTTCTACAACTACTGACCGAACCGATCACCCACCTTTAGGGGCCCCATGGCCCGACCCGTGGCGCCCCGTGGCCCACCCGACAGGGAGCTGGAACATGAGCGACGAGCACGACCCGAACACCGACGGCCTGGAAGACCTGGGCGAGGTCTCCTTCGAGCACCTGCGCTACGAGCTCGACGGCGAGGTAGCCATCATCACCGTCGACCGCCAGCAAGCCCTCAACGCCCTCAACCAGGACGTGCTGTACGAGTTGGGGTTGGCCTTCGACCTGGCGGCCTCCGACACGGAAGTACACGCCCTCGTCATCACCGGCGCCGGCCGCGCCTTCGTGGCAGGCGCCGACATCGCCGACCTGCGAGACCTTGGCGACTCCTTCGCGGGCCGCGACACCTCCCTTGGCGGCCAGGACGTGGCCAATACCCTCGCCTCCCTGCCCTTCCCCACCGTCGCCGCCATCAACGGCTTCGCGCTCGGCGGCGGCCTCGAACTGGCGCTGGCGGCCGACCTGCGGGTGGCGGCGCCAGGTGCCCGCATGGGCCTGCCGGAGGTGGGGTTGGGGCTCATCCCGGGCTTCGGCGGCACGCAGCGCCTGCCCCGCCTGATCGGTCAGAGCCGGGCCCTAGACCTGATACTCACGGCGCGCCACGTCGCGGCCGACGAGGCGCTGCAGTTGGGCCTCGTCAACCGCGTTGCCGAGGACGCGCTCGAGGCGGCCGTGGCGCTCGCGCGCCAGGCTGCGAAGAACGCGCCGATCGCGCTGGGCCTGGCGAAGGAGGCCGTCGTTCGCGGCCTCGAGGTGACGCTGCAGCAGGGACTCGAGATCGAGGCCGACCTCTTCGGCATGGTGGTCACCACCGCCGACATGCGTGAGGGCACGAGCGCCTTCTTGGAGAAGCGCTCAGCGAAGTGGTCAGACAGCTGAGCTGAAGCTGGGGCCAAGACGCCAAGCGAGCGGCGTGCCGCGCTTAACATGCGGCATGCCGTTTCGCATCAAGGTATCGCTGGCGATAATCGCCCTGCTCGTGCTCCTGGTCGTCTTCCTGCCCCTCGTCGTCAGGATCCCGCCGCCCGCGAACACCCTCTCACTCGAGGCCGCGGTGGCTGCCGTCGACCGCCCGGACGGGCGGCTGCTGGACGTGGACGGCGTGCAGCTCTACACCACCTTCACCCCGTACTCCGGCACGGGCGAGGCGCCGCTGGCGTTCGTGCTGCTGCACGGCTACGCCTCCAACGCCTTCTCTTTCGACGCCATCAGGGAGGGCCTCGCAGCCTTCGGTGACGTGGTGGCCTTCGATCGGCCCGGTTTCGGCCTCTCCTCGCGGCCGCAGCCGGACGATTTCCGCGGCAGCGAGAACCCTTACGGCCCGGAGGCGCAAGTGAGGCAGACGGTCGACCTCATCGACCGCCTCGGGCTCGAGCGCGTGGTGCTGGTAGGCGACAACTCGGGTGGCGTCCTGGCACTCGAGGTGGCCCTCCAGCATCCCGAGCTGGTGGCGGGTCTGGTGCTGGTGGCGACACCCGCTTATCTCCTCAGCGAGGGCGGGGGCGCGCCCAGGTGGCTGCTCGCCACCCCGCAGCTGCGCAGGATCGGACCCGTGCTCATGCGTCAGGTTGCCGGCCCGCCGGGGGAACAGATGTACACCGGCGCCTGGTTCGACGCCACCAAGGCCACGGACGCTCAGCGCGAGGCGCGGATGATCGGTACCACCGTCGCCGGCTGGGACCAGGGGCTGTGGCAGGTCACCCTCGCCGGCCCCCCGGCCAGCCTCGAGGGGCGCGTGCAGCAGGTGAGCGTACCCGCCCTCGTGGTGGCCGGCGCCGCCGCCGGGAGCGTGCCGCTGTCCGAGTCGGAACGACTGGCTGAGGAGCTGCAGGATCCCACGCTGGTGAAGCTCGAGGCCTGCGGCGACCTACCGCAGGAGGAGTGCCCGGGCCAACTCCTCGGCCTCGTTGCCGACTGGCTAACGGGCGCCGGCGGTCTCATAGCGCGGTAGACTCGCGACCATGGAGTTATTGAAGCGTCTGTCGGAGGCGCCCGGCGTGCCGGGGCGCGAGGAGGAGGTCCGCGCCATCGTGCGCGCCGAGATAGAGGGCCTGGTCGACGAGGTCTCGGTCGACGCCATGGGCAACCTCATGGCGCTCAAGCGCGCCGGTAAGGAAGGCGCGCCCAAGGTGATGGTGGCCGCGCACATGGACGAGATCGGCTTCCTCGTGCGCTTCTTAGACGACAAGGGCTTCCTGAGGGTGCAGCAACTAGGCGGCTTCGACCCGCGCAACCTCTTCGCGCGGCAGGTTCACGTGCACGCCTCCATCTCCGGCGAGACGCTGGTGGGCGTCATGAACCCCGCCGGCAAGCCGATCCACATCAGCACCACCGAGGAGCGCGCTAAGGTGCCCACGCTCGATGCGTTCTACGTGGACCTCGGCCTCCCCGCCGACCAGGTCAAGGCCAAGGTGCGCTTGGGCGACATGATCACGTTGCGCCAACAGTTCGAGGACCTGGGCGAGGTCGTGACGGGCAAGGCGCTCGACGACCGGACGGGCTGCTGGATCCTCATCCAGGCCATCAAGCGCCTGAGTGGCGTGAGCATGAACGCCGACCTCTACGCGGTCTTCACGACGCAGGAGGAGATCGGCCTGCGCGGTGCTCAGGCGGGCGCGTTCTCGGTGGCGCCGGACGTGGGCGTGGCGCTGGATACCACGCTGGCGGTCGACACTCCCGAGATCGGCGACCACCTCAGGGTCACGCAACTCGGCCACGGCACGGCCCTCAAGGTGATGGACTCGAGCATCGTGAGCACGCGCTGGCTGCTCGACCATTTCATCGCCCTGGCGGAGAAACACGGCATCAAGTACCAGTTGGAGGTGCTGCCGCTCGGCGGCAACGACGCCGCGGCCCTGCAGAAGGGCCGGGGCGGTGCGGCCGCGTTCACGATCTCCACGCCGTCGCGCTACGTTCACACCGTCACCGAGATGGTCTCCAAGTCAGACCTGGAGGGGGCCGTGCAACTCCTCACCGCTTTCATGCGAGAGGGCGTCGAGCTGGGTGAACGCGTCTGATCACCTCCACCAAGCATGAGCGCCGCTGACGGGGTGGGGGCCGGCGCCGAACGCCGCGGCGGACCCATGACCATCGGCCTCATCAGCGACGTTCATGCGAACGTCATCGCGCTGGAGGCGGCGCTCGAGGCGCTCAAGCGGCGCCGCGTCGACACCATCCTCTGCCTTGGCGACCTGGTGGGCTACGGCCCGGCGCCTAATGAGGCCATCGACCTGATCCGCTCCGAGGGCATCGAGTGCACGTTGGGGGCGTCCGACGAACGCCTCGCCTTCGGCTTCATCTCCGCGTCCAAGAAGCGCCACGGGGTGGCCGACGAGATCCTCTCTTGGACCCGGGGCGTCCTCGAACCCTCGCACCTGGCCTTCTTGCAGGGCCTGCCCGTTCAGAAACGGATACAGACCCCGGCCGGTTGGCTGCGGTTCTTCCACGGCACCGTCGACAACACGAGCGAACGCCTCAACCTCAACCAGGACCCGCACTCGCTGACGCGCATGCTGGAACGGCACCGGTGCTCGATACTCGCCTCGGGCGCCACGCACGTGCCGTTCTTCCGCCGCGTGGGCCCCAACGGCCTGGTCGTCAATCCCGGCTCGGTCGGCCTGTCGCTGAACGGCGAGCCCGGCGCCGACTACGCGCTGCTGACGGTCAGCGAAGACAGCGTCGAGATCGAGATGGACAAGGTCGAATACGACTTCGCCGCCGTGGCATTCGAGATCGTCGCGTGGGGTATCTCGCCCATGGTGGCCGAGGCGGTGCAGATGGGCCGCCTGCCCGAGAAGCTGGCGGGCGGCATGGGTGACGGCCCCGCCTGAAGTCCGGCTCAGACCAGTTCCAGCCCCAGCGCCTGGCCCTCGCCGCCGCCGATGCAGATGCTGGCCACGCCGCGCTTCTTGCCCTTGAGCTTCAGGGCGTTGAGCAGCGTCACCAGGATCCGGGCGCCCGAGGCCCCTATCGGGTGGCCGAGAGCCACGGCACCGCCATGGACGTTCATCACGTCGGGGCCGATCCCGAACTCGCGCATGACCGCCATGGGCACCACGCTGAACGCCTCGTTGACCTCGAAGAGGTCGACGCTGTCGGCACCCCAGCCCGTCCTCTCGAACAGCTTGTGCATGGCCCCCAGTGGCGCCAACGTGAACCATTCGGGCTCCATGGCGAAACCGGCCCAGCCTTCGATGGTCGCCAGCACCGGCATGCCGCGGGCGGCCGCGACCTCCTCGGAGGTGATGACCAGCGCCGCGGCACCGTCGTTGAGGGTGCTGGCGTTGGCGGCCGTGATCGTGCCCTCCTTCTCGAAGGCGGGGCGCAGGCGCGCCATCTTCTCGAAGTCGGCCTGGGCCGGGCCCTCGTCGCGCTCTACCACCACCGTGCCGCGCCGGCCGGGCACCTCGACGGGGACGATCTCGGCCGCGAACGTGCCGTCCTCACCGGCGTTCTGCGCCCGGGTGTAGGAGCGCTTGGCGAACTCGTCCTGCTCTTCGCGCGTGAAGTCGTACTTGGTGGCACACAGTTCGGCGCAGGAGCCCATGTGCTTGTCGCCGTACACGTCCCAAAGGCCGTCGTGGATCATCGAGTCGATCAGCTTGGCGTCGCCGAGTCGCAATCCCGCTCGCGCGCCGGGCACCAGGTAGGGCGCGTTAGTCATGGATTCCATGCCGCCCGCCACCACCACTTGCGCGTCGCCGACCGCGATGGCGCGGCCCGCCTGTATGACCGCCTCGAGAGCCGAGCCGCACATCTTGTTGATGGTCACTGCGGGCGTAGACCTGGTCAGGCCCGCGTAGATGGCCGCCTGGCGTGCCGGCGCCTGCCCCTGGCCGGCCTGCAGCACGTTGCCCATGAGGACGAGGTCCACCGCGTCGTTCGCCACGCCGGCGCGTTCGACGGCCCCGGCCACCGCGGCCGCTCCGAGGCGCGCGGCAGGCAGCGAGGCGAAGGCGCCCTGAAAGGCGCCGAGAGGAGTGCGCACGGCACTCGAGATGACCAGCTTCATCCAGTTACCTCCGTAGTACCGGGGACCCGCCATGGGCCCCCAACGCCTCCAAGCGTACAGGTCGGCGGGCGCCCTCAGCGTCGGAAGGAGACCTCGGCGGATACTCCGGCCCACTCGACTCTCAGGGGGCGGTACAGGTCGAAGCCCGCCGGCAGCAGCACCACACCCGCCACGGGGGCGTCAGGCGCTACCGTCTCGGCCGAGCCGACTTGAAGCAGCAGCCGGTACGGGTAGCGCACCTCTAGCTCCCGGCTGCCTTGAGCGAAGCGCAGAGTGTTGTCCCACGCCGACTCCTCGACGGCGGTCACCTGCAGCAGGAGCAGGTTGTCGCGGGCGCCGTCCTGCCTCCAGGCGTCGTCGAGCGCGGCGTCCACCTGGGCGGTCAGCTCGGGACGCGCCAGGGGCAGCAGTGCCAGGTCCACGAGGGTGAGCCCCACGCCGTCGTGGAAGAAGCGCAGCACCGGCACGCCGGCGGCCAGCTCCCCCACTTCCCACGCAGCGTCATCGCCCTCCAGTTGGACCGCGGCGTCGTTCGGGCTACTTCCGGGCAAGGCCTCGAGCGCGAGGGCTACCCTCACCCCGGTCGCCAGATCGACCGCGACCCCGGTAGGGTCGGGCGCCACCCCCAACAGCTCGAGGGCGTCCAACGGCGCCCACCACTCCTCACCCGTGCGGATGACGGGCGCGGAGAACGAGACCTCCGGCGGACCGCCGTCGCCCGGCCGCTGCTGGAGGCCCGCGGAGGAACCGGCGAAGAAGGTCACCACGCCCAAGGGTCCCCGGTAGGTGAAGACGTCGCCACTCCCGGTTGCCACCACCCCAGCCGCGCGGGCGAGGTCGGTAAGCTCCACGAACACGGTTCCCGAGCGGCTCGAAGCCCTGACGGCGCCGCCCGACTGGGCCAGCACCGGGCCGGTGAGGCTCACGAGCAAGACCGTCAGGAAAGCGATCAGCGCGCCACGGACGGTTGTTGGGGCCGGCATCGTCGCGAGCCTAGCATGCGGCCCCCGAGGGCTAGAATGCCCTTGTTCACGCGGGCATGCGCCAAGCAGATGCCCCTCGGCGAGAGGAGCCGCGACCATAGAGAAGGTCCACGGCCGCACTACCGGCCTGAAGAGCAACCAACTGAAGCGCCTCAGCAACTTGTACCGGCGGCGCGTGCCGCCCGAAGCGGCCGTGACGGTCGACCTGGCCCGTGCGATGGGCCGGCTGACCGTCGAGTTGAAACGTGGCGTCAGCCTGCTGATCGACCGCCGCGGTCGCGTGCTGACCGTGGCGGTGGGCGACGCCTCAGACACCCCCTTGCCCCCGGTGCACGGCGAGGCCGAATCGCGCCTCTACGGACTGCGTCTCGCTCACACGCACCTCAAGCCAGGGGGCCTCTCCGGCGCGGACCTCACCACCTTGTTCATGAACCGCCTCGACGCCATGGTGGCGCTGGACGTGACACCCGCCGCCGGTTCCGCCGACGCGGTCGTCGTTGGTCCCGCCCACCTCGCCTTCGTTGCGCCCGCAGGGAGCGACCAGGAGGACTGGCTGGTGGAGGCGCCGATGACGGT